>Ga0214919_10000601_pt1 | contig 61107 bp, 71 predicted proteins | sample LL1503_MetaG_FD_177994 | JGI IMG/M metagenome (GOLD analysis project Ga0214919, IMG submission 177994) | Freshwater microbial communities from Lake Lanier, Atlanta, Georgia, United States - LL-1503 | ecosystem: Environmental > Aquatic > Freshwater > Lake | place: USA: Georgia | collected... | reverse complement strand
CCCGCTCCTTCAACAAATCATACACTCTTCTTCTTCTCACTCTTCTTCTCACTTTGACACACTACCCATTCCTATCACTCTTAACTCTTTAGTGACTGTTGAACCAATACACGATGATTTCGACTTTCTACACATTTAATTATGTCACTTCAACCGAGGCAAAAAATTGACACATGACTATCTCTCTGTTTTTTTAAGCAAATGAACAATGACTTTATCCACAAAAAATAAATTTATGCTTTTTGGTGCCATTGGACTTATCCAGTCCTTACTAACGCAAAAACTCATTTCACAAGACATTTACAATGAATTCATAGAAATCATTTACGCGGAAGACAACGACCAACAACTTTTCATTCAAACATTTGTCCAGCAATTCAAACACAAACCTCTCAAAAGAGGGAGAAAAAAAATAGAAATTCTGTTCATATGTGAAAATATACCCATCGCTCTCTCTGATGAAATCACGGACCTTCAAGATGATGAAGATAACATGGAATACATGAGACTACATCACCCTTCCATTCAATAGAAAAAATTGATAACTTTCAAACAAAGATATATTTACTAGTATTTCTCTCACACATCACGTAAACTATGTTATGCGACCCAGTTTCATGCTCAACTGCAGCAGGCTGCATTAAAAAAGATGTAACCCAAACCGACGAATTAGTTCAGGCGTTCCGTTCTAAAACTAGCATAAAACCTTCTGTCGACGAAGAAGAAATCACATACAAAAAGTTCTTGACTAATATCAATAAGGCCTTGAAATCTCTCAATAACAGAGACAAAAAACATAAAACGTCAGCATATCCTTTCGAAGCCTCAAAAATTTATCAAACTGCCATGGCAGGATCCGAGGCAAGACACACATATAATCATTTTAAATAAAACCTTTTTTAATGAGGCAAAAAATTGATTTTGGAAAAATCATTGTGGTTAGAAAAAACATACTTATTATCATCATGATATACGATTCAGTTACAAACCTTATTGACGCCATCAAAATTTGCGACACGGCATCACACTGTATCGGTCACAGAAAAGAAACAATCCTAACTGGAGCAATCAACGACATGATGGAGGCGTTCAAAGAAACTGGTAATGAACTTTCAGAGGAAGAAATCTACACATACAACCGGTACTTAGCGTGTGCCAATAGGAATTTGGATTCTGTCATTAGACAGAAAAAGAAACAAGGCGACGTCAAGATCAACACGGCCGACAATATCACCGACGCCTCGAATGTCCTGCAAACTGCCATGACGTGCACCGGCACCAGACGCGCCTCTCTCGTGGCCAGAGCGGAGTGGGAGCTTGCTCAAGCCAAATGTTGATTTTAAATTTTCTAATTTAATTAACACTCCATACGAGAGAAAAAATTGATTTTGAGATGATTTGTTGATAATGATTATATAATTAAAATATATCACAACACAATAAGTAAGTATGGCCTGCAACAACACAGATTGCCCCATTTGTTTCGAAAAGATCACGCCCGACGTGAATCGAATCATTACAGAATGTGGACACGAGTTTCATTGCAGTTGTTTGATGAAGAGCGTGACAGCCAACAATTTTGGCTGCCCACTGTGCCGTTCGACTTTAGCGGACGTACCTGAAGAGGAAGATGAGGAAGAAGACGATGATGAAGACTACGCACATGAATTGAATTCATTTTCGGAGAACTACTCTGACGATATTCGCTTTGATCCCGACCTGACAGAAAACCATCTGTTGCGAGGGTTCCGGTGGTTGTTTGCGCAACAACCGACAGAGGAAGATCGAAGAATGTTTGACGGCGAAAGTTTTGCAATCACTCGTAATTCTATCAGGAACAGGAACGCAGCTGAAGAAACAAGCGATGATGAAGAAGAACAGGAATGGAAAGATTGCGAGAAACGGACACGGAAAGTCCAGAAATTTTCAAACGAGTTGGTAGATGACATCCTTCTGAAAAGGATTCCGTACAAGAAGCTTTTGGGCGCCTATATGTCGACCAGGTTTCCCGACTTGTTTGATTTCATCGAATTCCAACGCGATGACGACAAGATCTATTCGATTTTAGAAAGTAAAATGTCCATTCTGACAAACGAAATCCAGGAAGAAGAAGAAGAAGCAGCTGCAGCATCGGCCATGTAAATTTTTAATTATACTTTTAAACAAACCCCCTTTTTTAATGAAAAAAAATTGATTTTTTTAAACTTAACAAAAAGCGACAGTAAACATCAAAGGAAGTATGAAGGTGGCGGTACAAAAAGTGCTTGTAATTAAAAAGATGTGGTTACCAGACGACATGATCGGAGAGATATTATCCTATCTATTTTTTGATATTGTAAAACTTACTAGGAAAATAAAATATGAAACTTTAGCATTTCTGAGAGAAACACATGTACGATATGAAGAAGTGTACCAAGACTGCCAACTTTGTTATTGGGGTATTAGTTTTTTCCCATATGCGAATCTCCAACTGAACAATATTACGTGTATGCGTTGTGGTAACTTTGTAAATTTGGAAAGAAATAGTTTTTGTAAATGCACTTAACAATAATTTTCATACTGTATTTTGCATAGTTCGAAAAACAATTTTCTGTCTAGATGAGGCTGTCGTCTCAAAATATACGCCTCGGTGAATTTGTAAGAATCTTCATCTCCACTATCAATGCGTACGTCTAAAATATACTCTGCACAGAACCGTTCGTCTAGAATTTGAGTGGTCACGAGTAATAATGTATCTAGTTCTGCCACACTAGCAGTCAATTCAGCAACACTGTATTTGTTTTTGTTTGCCAATAAATCTCTATTTGTGATCATATTTGTGTTTGATTTATATATTAAACAATTGAATTTAATGTCAATTTTTCCTCTTTGTACTACATATATATACATATTATGGAAACAATCAAATTTGTACATTTTGGTTGCTGGAATAATTTAAACATGGTAAGCAAGGAAAACCTAACTAACACCGAGATAGTTTTAAAAAAACTTAACGAAACGGTTACAGACGTATCTTTTATTGTCATTGCAGGAGATAATTATTATCCCGAAAAACGTATTGGCGAAAACAAAAAGAAGGAAAAAATTATTCATCAAGACAAACTAATAAAAGGGTTCAATCTACTCCCAAAAGAAATTGAAATCAATATGATCCTTGGGAATCACGACCTCGAAACTGCACTTGAGAAAGGAGGACTTTTTGTGAAAACAAATGATAATAATCTAACCGAAGAATACAAAGATAAGTGTTTCATATTAAAAACAGAACAAAAACAACAAAACAAAGACTTAAAAATTGTTCTTCATGGCACAAAAACCATACTGAATGAAACACTTTTAATCATGATTGATACAAGTATGTATGTAAATGACTCTGATGACTACTTACCTTGTTATCAACAATTTCATAAATCTAACTCTTCCGACGGTAATGCTATCCCTAACATAAAAAAATTGCGTGAAGATCAAGAGGATTTTATTTTGGGTTCGATTAAAAGTGCCCCCGAAACAATAACAGATATCATTATTATAGGACATCACCCGATAATAGGGTTGAAAATGAAAGAAGCAAAAGAACCAAAGGAACCAAAAGAAGCAAAAGAACCAAAGGAACCAAAAGAATTAAAAGAGAAAAAAACGAAAGAACCCAAAGAAAAAAAGCTTACGGTTTTAAATGACATGCCTGCCTTTACTCATATCTTAAAAAGGATCTATAGAGAAAATATAAACTATCATTATCTATGCGCTGATTTACATTTATATCAGAAAGGAATTGTCGAGTTCAATATAGATGACCGAAAGATGAAAATCAATCAATACATCGTAGGAACTGGAGGCACCGAGTTAGATGAAGATATTCCTAATGAATTTATAACCAACGTTAATCATTCGAGAGATGATGGTGTTGTCAATTATACTGTATCTGAATGCAAAAAAACATTTGGGTTCTTGGAGTGCACCCTTACAGCAAAGAATGATCCGATATTTAATTTTGTGGAAGTAAAACCAAAAAGCAAACAAAGCAGAACCAGCGCTGGCTCGAAAAATAAACGAAGAACGAAAAAAAGAAAAACAAAAAATTGATACCGTAAAAATGTCCCCGACGCCTTATCATTATATCAATCATGGTGTTCATTTGCCCTGATACGTACAACAACAATACCGAATATGACTCTTATTTCTCTCAATTTCCGTTTCCATTGAGTGCCTTTCAGAAATATGCGATTGAAGGAATCATAAAGAAAAATCATGTACTCGTAACGGCACATACTGGATCAGGAAAAACTCTTCCTGCCGAGTTTGCGATAAAACACTTTGCCGGACAGAATAAAAAAGTCATTTATACAAGCCCAATCAAGGCATTATCAAACCAAAAGTTTTACGAGTTTACACAAAAATTTCCTGATATCTCTATTGGCCTCTTCACTGGAGATATCAAAATTAACCCCGAAGCCGACGTTCTCATCATGACCACTGAAATCTTACAAAACACATTATTCAATCATATTCATGGAGTGAAACATGACAAAACAATGATGTTCCAAATGGATTTCGAGACGGAATTGGCAGCGGTTGTTTTCGACGAGGTACATTACATTAACGACGAAGACCGCGGTCAAGTCTGGGAAAAATGTCTGGTAATGCTTCCTGAACATGTCCAAAAGATTATGCTATCTGCAACCATGGACAATGCTCGCGGCTTTGCGAAGTGGTGTGAAAATATCCATCCGCAGAGCAATAAGATAGTATATCTGAGCACAACTACGACACGCGTCGTTCCTCTGTCACACTACAGTTTTATCGCTGTTTCAGACTCCCTACTAAAAACTATAAAAAACAAGGAAATTCAACAAGACATTCGCAAAAACACGAATATTCTCATAAAAATCCAAAACGAGAAAGGAGTATTTGATGTACTAAATGGATACAATACTATAAAAAGAATTGAAGCGCACCTTGATACATACAAGGCCGTTTCGAAACGAAAGTTTGTGCTTAACAAACTAACTGCATTCTTGAAAGAAAAAAACATGCTTCCTGCGATTGGATTTGTCTTTTCTCGGAAACAGGTTGAGCTATGCGCCCACGAAATAACGACGGTTCTATTACCAGAAGACAGCAAAATTCCCCATTTAGTAAGAAAAGAGTGCGATCATCTAGTGAGGCGTCTTCCAAATCACTCTGAATATTTAGAATTGACGGAATATATTGAATTGGTCGGGTTACTAGAAAAAGGAATAGGAATTCATCACAGTGGTATGATTCCTATACTGAGGGAATTAGTCGAGATGTGTATCAGTAAAAAATATATCCAATTGCTGTTTGCTACAGAGTCATTCGCGGTCGGGCTTGATTGTCCAATCAAAACCGCGATTTTCACGGGGATAACCAAATTCGACGGGTCCACGCCTCGAGGCCTGTTATCTCATGAGTACACACAAATGGCTGGTCGAGCTGGGCGGCGGGGGATTGATTCGATTGGGTATATCGTTCATTGCAACAATCTGTTTCGTCTTCCAGATAAAACTACATACGAGACCATGTTGAATGGAAAACCCCCGAAACTAGTTTCAAAGTTCAAGTTGTCCTATGATTTGATATTAAATATCCTGAAACCCAAAGAAGAAAGCCAGCAAACAGTGAACTCCATCATAGAATTTACACAAAAAAGCATCATGTTTTCAGAGTTGGAAGAAGAAATCAATTCTCAACGACTTCTGGCTAAAAATTCACCAGTATGGGACAATCCAGTTCCGCTCGACGTGTGTGAGAAAATGTTCGCTCTTCAGGAGAACGAAGAACGTGCCGTAAATAGAAAGAAAAAAGAATTGCAAAAACAGATTGAAGAATACAAAACCGAGTACGCGACCTTGGACGATGCCATGAAACAATATTCCGTTTTCATGGAGAAAGATGTCCAATTCAAATCCACCATTCAATATTTGAATTCTTTGGAAGGTTTCCTGGTCAATAAGATTCAAAAAATAAGTGAATTGATGGAGCATAAAGGGTTTCTGGTCTGTACTGAAAACTCTTTCAAACCGACACTTCTCGGAGAAATGGCATCTCGTATTTCGGAAATATATTCCTTGCCTTGGATGGAGTGTATTGTCAAAAAATGGAATTATTTCGAAAACTTTGACGTGAAACAAATGGTTGGTCTATTTTCATGCACGACAAATATAAAGGTGAAACAGGAGGTTTGCAGACACACACCTAATCCCAAAGACGAATTTGTGAAAACAGCCGTATTGGAACTCATCAAAGGACATGAAGAGTACACCGAATTGGAAAATAAATTTGAAATAGAAACGGGAACAAAAACAGAGGAATTACTCATGTTTGATCTAATCGACGAAGCGATGGAATGGTGTGATTGCGATTCAGAAAAAAAATGCAAAGTCTTTCTTAAACAAGTTTTATCCGAAAAAGAAATATCTACAGGGGATTTCACAAAGGCAATGATGAAAATAGCAAACATTTCGAGAGAATTACAAACAGTTTCAGAACAATATGAATTTCAGGGGCAAGCGGAATTCGCATACAAGTTGAGCCAAGTTGAAAATGTAGTTCTCAAGTATATAGCCACAAACCAAAGCTTATATGTATAATCCCCAGCCGTTTTCTATATTGTCACCTTCAACATAGAATCCGGAGACATCTTCTTCATTTTCTCTAAAATTATCGTCTTCTGTACCTTCGTCGTCACCTTCGTCGTCACTCTCTCCCATCATTTCCGTGTATTTTTCTTTTTCCAACATATCTCCGTCCACTAAATCATCCAAATTATCATTCACTTCTGCTTCAAGAAAGGCAATGATTTTTTCGAAAAACTGAGTTTTCATTTTTTTATTGGTCATTCCGTAGAGTTTGCATATTCCTGTGATTTTATTGCGCATAGGATTTTTCGTGTTCTTCCCAGTGTTCACATCAATTTCATCATACAATACGTCCAACTCGGTATCGGTTAAATTTTTTTCGTTGTCACTTAGAAGAACAGACACAACCGCATGTTGAAGTCTCTCTGCGTTTACTTTTCCCTTCACATCGTTTTGTTTCTTGAATGGTTCTTCCGTATTGTGAAGAGTGTTGAAAATTTTATTCATTGATTTTTTTAAATATAATTAAAGATAAAATGCAAAAAGAAACTGTCAATAATTCCGCTCTTCTAAAACTCCTTCAACTCCTTCGGTTTCAATATTCCATGAGAAATGTTTGATTGCAGAAGAAAACATGTCAGAAGACACTCTTCTCCAAAACGCATCTTCTTCGGTATCCATAAATGACAATCCACCAAAATGGTGGAATTCGATAGTTTTTTCCAAAAGTAATTTTGCCTTGATACTAAGTACTCTATAATCTTCTTTTAATTGGTCAACTTTCATAAAAAACGCGTCAAAATCGGAAAGAGACATGATCCCAAAAAACTAAAGTTTAAAATGACTTTTGAAAAATAATTCAATTTTTTTTTATAACATAAAAAATTGAAATGGGGGGTTTCGAAAATGGACAAGAACAAACAAAAAAGATGGAAGAACTAATGGATAGCGATACATTTGACGAAATTGACTCATCAAATGTATACGCGGATGTTGAACCCGAAGAGATTCATAAGAAAATTCTGGTGGGAAGTTATATCCGCGGAGATTTGCTTTTATATGCATCAGGAATTGACGGCGGTACGTTTTTAAAGTTTAAAATCGAAGACGTTCATCAATATTTGCTTGAGAATTGTATTTTCAGAGTGAGACGAAGGTCATTTACCACATTGCGAATCATTCAAGTCATCATTTTGAAAATGGGCGAGTATACAGTGCTCGACAAAACATATTGGATTCGGTTGATTCAACGTTGTTGGCGGTCTCGACTAGCGCAATATAAATCAGATTTAATAGCATTACGAAAAAAGTATCTTCATCACAGAGAAATTAATGGAAATTATCCTGGGGGAGCAAGAATAAAAGGGAAAAAAATAGTTGGATTATTAAAGTTTCTTTCACAATAGTTTCTCGATCTCGTATGCAACCCACTCGAATGGGTGTTCAAACGACGAACTATCTTTTGCATATTTTATATCGGAGAATGATTTCGGATTATTTTGGTAAGTCGCATAAAATAAACCCATGTCTGAATGAGAATATTTCGTCCCGTTTATATCAGGATTTGCAGGGTCGTTCTCTCGTGTACCCACAACTTTAAAGTGTTGGTTTGAGACGAGCTCTTCTTCGACCTCTTTTTTATACACCTTTTGGTATATGTGAACCTTTTCGTGAAGGAGTAGACGACACAACGTATTTTCGTCGTCTCTCTTTGCAATGATTTTCAATGGCAAAATGATAACCTCATTTCTGGTATGTGGGAATCCATTTTCATATTTTTCATCACTCGTGCATCCGATATTCCAATTCAATTTACTCATTTTTTCCAAGTCAATGCCCAACATGTTAGGTTTAAGGCTCAGTGTTTCATCGACTTTTAGGCAAGACCGTGTAAGAATCTTTTTCAGGTTTTCGTCTATTTCGCAAAACGAATTCTTGACCAACTGTTTATATTCTTTACCTGACTGCACATTTCTTATCGCGAGGTCATTTTTACCCATCGACGAAATATATTTATCTTCATCGGTCTCGATTAAATCGCGTAGATCATCTGGTGTCATGAAACGAATATGTTCTTTGGATGATGATGTGAATCCCTCAGGTTTAGAATGTCTGATTGCATAAACAAAACTGGAACATGTAATAATACACAAAAGCAAAAAGATGAACAGTTTCTTCATGTACTATAAATATATTATTTGTCCATGGTCATAAGATATAAAAATTGGTTGACATTGGTTAACATATCGTCTCGAATGGAAAACAAATCGGAGTCATCACGAGGGTCGAAGGTTCTGTCTAAATCAACCAGTAATTGACGAAACTCAAACATTTTTATTTTCAGTTCGGTTTTGTTGGTAAAATCATACAATTTCAGGTGATGAGACAGCATTTCGATTCGGTTTTCATTTTTACCATTAAGCACTTCTACGAACAAATCAATATTTTTGGATAATTCCTGATACAGTTCATCAGTCGCCTTGTGATGAGCAAAAGATTTCGTTTTCCAGTGATATAATTTGATCATATTAAGTGTCTCCAAGAAGGCTGCCACTACTTGTGAGTGAGTTTGTTTTTTGGTAACTTTTCTTTTTTTCTGTGTGAGAGATAATTTCCTCTTTTTTGAAGAGGGTGTCTTGGCCATTATAGATTACAATTAGATAGTCTTTAACATGGATAAAACAATTTCAGATTTTTCTTCTTTTGAAACATTGGATATATCAACGTTGTGGATTATTGGTTCTTCTAATGATACTGTGTCATGATGATTCTGTGAATATTTCATAAACACAGATTTTATATTGGCTAGTGCATTCAAGGGTGTCGTATATTTCACTTTATTCACAATCGTCTTACTGTCGAAAAATTCAATGCTGTAAAACCAATAAGGAGGAACGAACAAAACCTTACCACTATACAGGAAGAAATCGAGAATTCCACTTGTACTCGCGATTGTTTTGGGTGGTATTGGCGACCAGCCTTCGTTTTCCGTATAATCCTCCACCACTTGTAACTTTTGGCGAAACGAAAAAGGACACATTCTTATTTTTACTTCTTTCGACCGAGGCGGAATAAACAAAAACAAGGAAGTTGCATTGTGGTAATAAAACGGAGTTACGGTAAACTTGGATCCAAAAAGTACATCATTTTGGGAAAAGGATGCAAATGGTTTTAACAAGCGATCCCATTTTTGCGTAATATCTGTAAAAGAGTCACTTGCAAATAAATGACTATTATGGCTAGAATAAAATGCAGATTGTTTGTCTGTTTCTATCAAGATCGAAGTACGAGAGAAATTTAAAGGAAACGGATCGGAATTGTTGGTCTTGTATATTTCTCTCACATCCCTGACCTGAAAATCGTCCATGGCTTTTTGCTTTAAAACATGAAGATCGATCGACGGGATATCTTCTAAATGAATAATCATGGGAAGTTTCGTTGCCGTTTCTTTCGCCAAGTGTGTTTTTCCAATATATTTGGTCTCGTATATTTGCATGTCTGTAAAATACTTGAATTCTTGTTGCACGTGGAGATAAAGAAGGAGTGTCAGAATAAAAATAATTATTGTAGTCACCATTTTATAATGTAAATAATTATTTTTTATATAAATTTATACGCATTAGGTTTGTAGAAAAATCAGTCCTCCATTTTGGGCGCCATGTAAAAAACAAGCCGCGCATGTTCTTCGTCTAAAGTATACAACAGTTTCATCGGGTAATCCTGGCTAATGAAAATCGCAATGTGCTTGGCTACTTTCTGATACATGGCCACTTCGGAAATATACTTGAGTGCAAAATTGATTTCAAGAGTCTGATCTTCTTCGATGGAATACTCATGCAAGTCGTCTATCGGAATATTCGTCATCATTTTCCCTTTTTCTAAACTATGCGCACTCAACAAGATATTTTCTTCCGAGCAAGTAATCGTCATACTATCGCCAAATTGTTTCAATTGACTCGCGAGAGTCGCAAACACATTACTGTTCAAAGTTATTTCCGCTTGATAATCAATTACGGGAATTTCCATCAGTTCATATTCGATATCTAGTAAAGGTATTTCCAGCGTCTTGTCAAACACTAATTTGTTGTTGGAACGTAAATACTGAATACAAAATACATCCGAGTCGTTTTCAGTGCTTAATTCGATTTGTTGTGTTTTATCGTAGACCCCAAGTACTTTGGCGATGATATGCGTGTTTATCCCGATGGTAACATTTTTCTCTAATTCGTAAAGATGAAACCAAGTCTTTGGTAAAGTGACTTCGAATATAATCACATGTGTCATGTCCATTCCTTGAACGAATAAGCCATCTTCCTGGAAAATAAAATTGATATGCTCTGCAAAATGTTTCATATGTGTAAATAACGTCACGAACGTTTCGCATTTATTCGCGTTTTCTATAATAATTTTCATTTCCTGTCTTAAGAGCGTTATTCTTATATCTTTTTGTTTTCAAAGTTATGTAACCCGCTTATTGCCTCATCACTTTCTACAGGACTATAAAATGTCACCTTTGGTAAAATATGCTGTACAACTCCATTTAAAATCGTTTTTATCTGGTCAATTACAGCAGGAGTAAAGTATATACACATGAGCGTCATTTTTTCGGTAAGTTCCTTGTTCCCGTCAATCAACGATTTAATGGCTGTAAAGAAACGCATACACGCCGATACAGAGAATCCTTTTAGATTAATATGCAATTCAAACGTTTCGTTCGAGTCCAGGATGGAGGAGATAAGCACATGTTTCATATATTTACATAAAGTGTCGCAATTTTCAGTGTTTCCATACGTTTTGAAAAGTGGATATGTAAAGTAAATTTTATTCGTATGGGGGATGATATATGCAGTATATCGAATCATCTCGTGTAAATCAAAAGTATCGCACACTTTCGTGGCCAATTTATTTTTCTGTTCCGACTTGAATATAATATTTTTTTTATTGTTCTCGTAAAATGTATCACGAAGTGTATTTACTTGCTCAAATAATTGATCCGACTTTTCCGCGTCCATGATTTATATATTTTGTAAATGTATTTTGTTTAAATACATTTCAATTGCTTCTCTCGAATTCATTTAATCTCCTTCTTGAAGAGTTTCCATAATAGAGTCGAATGTGCTCTTCTCTTTTTCTTCAACTACGACTTCTTCCAGCGTGTGAAATTGTCTCTCTGTAAAAAGAGTATGATTCACTTCCATAGTAAATGTTTGTAATTTCAAAATGGTATCTTTCAATTCCTGTATTTCAGTTGCCAGCATTTGAAATCGAGCTTCATATTCTTGTTGGACTTCGCTTGAAAATGTGTTGTCACTCGTCGGAGTTTCGCTTTTCGTACTCTTGGGATTCTCCAAAAGTTTCAATCTAGCATCAATTACACTCAAAACTTGGGGTAAGGTCAATCCTACTTTAGGTTGGGCCGACTGCTGCGATTGAGGAATCGCAGGAGGAGAATCAGAGACACCATTTGCTCGGCGTTTTCTAGCTAAAGCCGCAGAACTCATTTTATGATGAGTAAATGATAAATCGCTTCATATACTATTTCTCAAAAGTTACTTTTTCCATTATAACCCTTTCATCCGCGGTTAAAACTGCATCATTTAGCATTTTGTGTTTAATTTTTTTCTCTCACTTTAAACATATAGTTTATTATGGATCATAACTCTTTGGATACACCATCGATGAGTAGTTCAAAACGTACCTTCTTCAATCATGTTTTTTCGACGAGTGAAGAGGGCAAGGCCGAAATCCTTAATGTGATTCAGTATAGTTTATTGGGTGTCGTTCCAATCGTCATTTTGAATAAATTAGTTCAGCGTTTTATCCCAGATGCAGAAAACGAAAAGTCGTCGATTGAAATTTTAGCAGAAATCGTTTTTCAACTCGTGGTCATGTTCATTGGAGTTGTCTTGATACATAGAATGATCACATACGTTCCGACATATAGCGATTTCAAATACGATTCCTTATCTTTGACGAATGTTATTCTTATTTTCATGGTATTGCTACTCAGTATTCAAACGAAAATTGGAATCAAAGTAAATATTTTGTTTGATCGAATCATGGATTTGTGGAATGGTTCTTCTTCTTCTTCGCCGTATAAACCAGAGAAAAAAAAGAGCAAGCACGTTTCAAGTCGAGGAGATTATCAAGGTGAAAGTCATACAGAAAGCATGATGACTGCTCCCATGTCCACCCAACATACCCAATCATTTGATATTCGAAATAATTTAAATGCCGCTCCTCAAATGGAGACACACATGTCACAGGACCCCATGCCGGCAAATTCTCTCGGAATAGGCTCCATCTTTTAACTATTTTTACAAGAATGATATTATTTCGCGAATCATATCATCTGGCAAATTGACATGCTTGAAGACTTTTATTCGTTGAAACATTTTCAGATTTTGAATAAATAGTTCGTATTCGTTTAGAATGGCAATCAGACCCAACGACGGTGACCAATTGTTGGCACACATAATGCTCGTGCAGCAAGGACATTTGTATTTTTCAGAGTAACCTTTAATCGATCGCAAAGGGAAATAGGCAGGAGAATAGGAAAGGATCTTTCCGTTTATGGAAATTTGTGGGGGATGAAATGGATACAATACAAATCCTCCTACTTTTACCACATACTTTTTGTACTGAAACTGGATCGTCTCTTCGTCGATAAGTGTATATGGATATTCGCATAGTTCCCTGTTTAATCGGGAAATTTGCCTGGGTGTGATTGACATTTTATATATTTACGGAACCTTAAATATATACTCGTTTTTGCAAATAAAGCTAATTATTCAGTCGGAGGAGGAGGGTTAGGGTTTGGGTTTTCTCCTTCTACATTTTCTGCACCACTTTCGTTTGGTTTAGCTTCATAAATATCCTCTAGATTTTCAACTGCCGGGAGAACTTCTTCGGGTGTCGTTGCTGTTGGCGGAAAAGGCTTGGGTTTTTTGGGTTTTTTGTTCAGGTATCTATAAAGTAGCCAAAAAGGATTTCTACTCGGAATAGGTTGATCTGTCATTTCATCAATTGCACTCCAAACCTCGTAATGCGACCCCCAATCTTCAAATGGATAAGAACAATATCCATTATTTTCCCAAAATCTACCCCAACTGTTACGAATGATAAACGAAGTCTTGTCATATCCGACAACCGTCATTGCATGACCGCCAAGTTTTTTCTCTCCTTCATGCTGAATCCACATTCTACTCGTGAGATTATATACAGGAAACGAAATATAACAAGGTCCATTCATGATGAGAGCACGTTTCAAAGTATCAATCTTGTAAATACGAGCATATCCCTTTATTTTAAAGGTTTCTGCTGCTTTGATAACTCCATGGTCAATGTCGTCGGAGGTTTCTATTTTTCCGTAAGGATAAACTGACTCTTCACAGATGCCTTTTTTTTGGAGAATTCGCATGACATCCCGTCCATACATTCCCAAAGAATCTTTGTTGGCCCGAAGATTGTAAACAAACTGAGGGGACATGTGGGTTCCGCTGAAAAAGTCATTTTTACGCTCTTGCCATTCTTTCATGCATGCGGCGACTTGGGCACCGCAAGTTCCCTGAATTCCCTGATTACGTGCGGGATTCAGTTTATGTTTGAAATCAAAGGTCTTTGGAAGCCTAACTGATTTGTCATGAAGAATATCACAATTCAAATCGCGATCATCTCTCGGTGAGGGTAGAACGTTAAACAGAGTAGGCGGCGACTCTTCACAATACTCACGCATTTTAAATATATATTGAGCATCAGAAAAGATTATTTGAACGCATATTAACTATAAATCGTCCGTCACGGCAGAGTTTTGAGAGAAAATATTCACGTTATTCATCCAATCCATCTTTTTCTTTGATATTTCTAAATTGACAGTGTCTTCCATCCCAGAAAACAAATAGTCGGTTTTAGGTCGTATTTCATTCTTTTTAATTTGTTTATAAATGTTTGGTAACTGCGTCAACGTGTGATTCAAGATCGTTTTATCCTGTATAATATCCAAATCACAATGGAATGGCTCGCAAATCATGGCAATTGCAAAATATAACAAAAACCTTCTTTTTTTAATACAACAAGTCGAGAACTTTATACAAAATAAATCGAGTAGTGAAGTCATTACTGCATTGACAAATGTATTTCCAGACTGTTTGGTATTGTATAACAAGCCATCCCAAATCATCCAAATCAATTCACACTGGAACTTCGTCTCGACCGGGATTTCGTATCTTCTCTCGCATTTACACGGCTGAGACCGTTTCTTGCAAACATGGTCAAATTCAATTAACCACTCTAACCAATAACAAGCTTCCATCATATTGCATGTGTGGGTTTTTGTTGGCGTGATGTGGTACATCAACTCATTCAACGCAATCGTCGTTTCGGGTGGGTCCTTTTTCTGTAAAAATGACTGCGTATAGGATAAAGAATCTGCTTTCAACCGTTCCGACATTTTGGTGAGGTCGAATTCTTCCTCCTTGTTTATTTTAATCGTTTCGAATCCAGTTTTCTTTTGCGCGTGAGTAAAAACACACGTTATTTCCGCAAATAAAGAACGAATCGTTTTATGGTTTCTCAAATCAAGTTCACTGAAAAAAAAACCTTGAACCATGATATTTCGAAAAATCTGGAACCGTTTGTTCAAGTAAATGGCCAATTTAGGGTTACCAATATGAATGTATTTGCCTAAATATAAAATATAGACATCCCAGATATCCATAAACGAAGCTGAGCACACTAATTCTGCACACCAATAACAAGCTGGCTCTAATTTACCGTTATAAATACTTAACAATAACTGTTTTTTAACATCGTTTTTCTTGTAATTTGAAAAAGTTACTCCTTTGAATTCGCGCACATCCCTCATGTCGTTTATAAGGGTAATTTGGTCAACCAAGTCTTTGTCTTCCATTTTACTTTAATGACATTTACAAAAAAAATCATTAAAACGTATGCCTATCATTTCCTCCTCCTTGAACCCCGTCGTCCTCTTTTTTGTGTTCCCTTTTTTACCTTGCCTCCTTTGTTTAGGGTTAGGCTTAGAAAAGACTTAATAGCGCATGCTGAAGTAGTATTGAAGCTCTTTGTATTCAAAAGGTTGTTGATTTCGCTCAATTCTTTGAATTCCAGATCAAACATTTCGCCCTTATGTCTGTTTTTTCGATCCAAGATGGAACCATTGAACCCTTTTATTTTATCATCTGAACTTACCAATAGTCTATAGCAATTATATGTACAGGAATTCCCGTAAAAATGTATTGAGCCCTTAAATATTACTAGTCCAACTTCTTCCATAATCTCTCTGTGAATAGTGTCTTTAGATTTCTCGTTTTGGTCTTTTTTTTTGCCTTTGATAATACCCCATTTTGAATCTTCTACTAAATACCGATAGATGGTTTCGTAGGTTTGGTCTGCGTCATTATAAATTGCTTCATCGAACCTTACCTCGGGTATGTTCAATTCTTTCTCCAAATATTCGGCACCCTTTTGAAAAAAGCGTTTCGCACTATTTAAATTTGCGTCATTTTTCAACGGCGTCTTTCCAGTAGGAGAATGCTCCGGTGTGAATTTTTGTCTTTCCATGATCTGAGATATCTGGTTTTCCGTTAAACCCACTTTTTCGTGTAAGTAATTACTCTCTTTTCCCACTAAAATATACGTTTTTCCATCCTTGTTATAATAAATAACAGCAGATGATCCAATTTTTTCTTCATTTGGTAGGTTAGGGTGTACATCTCCAAGAAAATGCGACATTTGTTTTGTTTTTGTTTATATACTACATATTTATATATATGAGTTCAGCTACTCGGAAAAGGTCAAGGACACCTTCTTCAACTTCTAGCAAAAGAAAGCATGAAACCCGGGTCAATTTATTCTTGAGAAAAAATAAATAGACGATGGTGAGCGAGTTTGTGTAATGTTGGTATTCTCGAAAGTAAACAGGAAACAACTCGTATTTGAGGAGATAATGCGCCGTAAAGAAAATATTTAAAAAAATGTCTATATTAATGAAACCCTTTTGCATTATATCGAATAATTGTTATGGTCTAGACTATTACAAAAAACAACGAATCCCTTACAATACTCCTTTCGTCGGTCTCTTTCTCTTTCCAGAATGTTACATTCGATTGCTTGAGAATTTCGACGAGGTCATGGAAAAAGAACTGACATATAGTATGTTTTCAAAGTATGGAATCAAGACTACGTATCCAATAGGAAATCTGGGAAAAGATATCGAAATCCATTTTTTACATTACAAGACGTTTCGAGAAGCATCAGACAAATGGAATAGACGAAAAGCACGCATGTATTCGTTTCACGATTGTATTGTCAAGTTTTGTGATCGGGATGGATTTACGAAAAGCCACGGACAACGTTTTTTAGAACTACCTTTAGAATCCAAAGTTTTATTTGTCACGAAAAAAAATAATTATTACCCTGAAAACAAACATGTCTTGCAAACCAATGATGAACTTTGTTGTCCGACTGGAACTCAACTAGAGTCACGCTACCCAGTACTTCAGACATTTACTTCCACTACTCGGTAATGATTCTTGGTACAATATTTATACATTGCAGTTCTTGACTCATCAGTTTGAACGCATAAGGAACTTCCACATATACAAAATCGGTCATGTTCCCGCAAGTATTACATTTGTGTACCGTCATTCCGGCCTTGGCTCGAAGAATACTCTTATCTCCATTGTTAAATGTAGCGACCATACCACATTTTTTACATACATGAACCGCATACTTATCGGAAACATTATATAGCCTTTCTCTACAGAACTTGGACATGCCGTGCGCAATCATAACATCACGCTCCATCTCCCCGATACGAAACCCTCCATCGCGGCTTCTTCCTTCCGCAGGTTGTCTTGTCAGGTTCACCATGGGTCCAATCGAACGACTATGTTCTTTATCATTCACCATGTGTTTCAACCGTTGGTAATATACGGGTCCCACGAAAATACACGTCTCAATCTGACGACCAGTATGCCCGTCATAGAGAATCTCGTTACCATAACTTTCGTACCCTAGTTTTTGTAATTCTTCACAAATCGTATGGACATCGAGATTCCCGAATGAAGTTGCGTCACCAAACAGCCCGAGTTCAAGAAGAACTTTTCCCAATAGGGTTTCTTTCAAGTGTGCAATCGTCATTCGAGAAGGGATGGCGTGAGGATTCAGAATCAGATCCGGTCTCAACCCATCTTTGGAAAAGGGCATATCTGATTCAGGTAGAATATTTCCAATCGTCCCCTTTTGACCATGTCTACTTGATACTTTATCTCCCATTACAGGCTTTCTCATGACCCGGACGCGCGTCTTTGCGAAATTACATCCTTCACCGTTTCTCCCAGTGAAATTCTTGTCTATATATGTTTCCTCTGATGTGCGGAAACTCTTGCTCTGGTCCTCGTATTTGATCACTTTTGTCGGGTCATTTCGGTTTTCTTTAATCGGAACCACTTTTGAAATGATAATATCCCGATTTTCGACAAATGTGTTTTCGGGGATAAACCCTTGCAAATTTATTTTACTGTAATTTCCATGTTTGATGGATCGCGTTTTCGAAGGGTCTGGCCGGCATCTGATTATTTCGTCACGAATCACGTTCTTGTCTTCGTCTTTTTCAGTATGATAAATAGTCGCCAGAAGCAAACCTCGGTCGATTGCAGATTTGTTAATCAATACACTGTCTTCCTGGTTATATCCTGTATAAGACATGATGGCGACATGAATTTGACACCCGGATGGGATTTTGTTGAGATGTATGAAATCTGCCATGCGAGTATCTACCAATGGTCTTGATGGATAATTCAAAATATAACTAGTCTTGTCCATTCTCTTGTCATAGTTCAATGAACTCACTCCCATGGCCTGTTTCGCCATTGCACATTGATATGTATTACGAGGTGCTTGATTATAATCCGGAAAAGGAACACATGACGCCAATATTCCGAAAAGAGTGCACGGATGGATTTCGCAATAGTTATACCGTATTGTGAGTGGTTTCGTTTCATCGAAATCTGCACGGAGATGATGTAGATATTTATCTTTCTGTTTCATGGCAATCATTGCATGATTTTGTTCCTCAGGATCAATGTACTCAATGACTGCTTCATCTAGAATATTGTTTGTAAGTAGATCAGTCCACGTAATTTCTTTGCTATTCAGTCGAGCAATGATATCCTTGGTCATGAGAACCCGGTTATTCTTTACACGTAGAACCGGTCTGGTCATTCTGCCCGCATCATTACAAATCCGAATCTCCATACGCCCATAATCAAAGATTATAGATGTGTACAAGTTAATAATGTTTCTGTATTTCTTTTCCTTCAGCGACTCATACAATGCCTGTGGTTCTTTCGCAATACCAACCCAAGAACCATTTACAAAAACCTTTACTTTTTCAAAAGCTTCCGTTGGAGATTTAAAATCCTCCACTGCAATAATATCCGGGACAAGGAGTTCATATAAACTGTACGAATGTGTCGGAATCGTTAAATGTGTCATGAACGAAAGGTTCTTCACGATTCCAATCGATTGTCCTTCAGGAGTTTCAACGGGACATAAGTATCCCCATGTTGTATTATGAAGCTTACGTGGAGCAGTCAATTCGCCGTTTTTCTCAAGAGGCGTGTTTACTCTTCGCAAATGACTTAAAATACTAAAATAATTAAGTCGGTTTAGAACCTGTGCGACACCAACCTTGTTACTATTACTAGACTGTTTCACACTAAAATCTCCAGTGGAAAGTGCTCTATTCAGACCGTTTTCAATAGTAGTCGGTTTGAATATTTTATAGACATTCGTCATATTGATGATTTGGTCGTAATCTTCGCTCGATTTCCATGGACCAAGGTTGATTTCTTTCACCACTTGTTTCTCCACGTCCTTTACAAAACGAATGTAATGATTCCGAAACAAATTGTTGAGAAGTGTTCCCGTAAGTTCGATCCGTTTGTTCAAGTACGAATCGCGGTCATCCGGCGAATACCATCCTAGTGCTGTACTAATCAATCGACTCGCCATGTACCCGAGCAAATAAAGTTTCTGCATTTTACTTTTGCAATGAGGAAATAAGTCGTTTTGGAATATATCTCTTAGAACTTCTTCCTTCTTGGTCAACGTTGCTTTTTCATTGGCTTGAGGCAAGAGATATGGATTATAAGCTACCATGGTGACCATGTGATCGAAAGCCTTTGTCTGAATTGTTTCATTGTCTGTCATGTACGTTTTTGCGTCCTCCATTGACGCTTGTAAGTAGTTTAGAATCTGGCTATGCTTTTTGCTTTCCGTATTTAAAATGATGTATTCGCAAATTTCCTTATCCGACTTGACGCCTAATGCCCGGAAAAGAACAAACAACTCGACATATCGTTTTTGTTTCATGCGAGGAAGACTTACGTAAATGCCATTACCATAGATATTCGTTTTCGCTGAAATCATCATTTCCATGTGTTTTGGTGAAATGCATTTCGTGTCGGGAACCGATTTGAATTCCGCAATCCAGTTCCACTTTGGAGTATTTTTTCCATTAAATACATAAATCCGATTTTCTGCCGCTCTTTCTTGACAAATAACAGTCTTCTCACTTCCCTTTACCACAAAATATCCGCCACAATCCATGGCACATTCTCCAGTCACATTGTTTGCACTATTTTTATATTGAGTTAAACTACAAATGGAAGATTTCAACATGACAGGAAGATTACATAGACGGATTTGAGGAATTTCCTTCTCGATGATCCGTACATGATTATCCGTGTCGCGCACATGATACTTTATAAACAAATCGACAGTTGTGCTGGAAGAATATGTAAAATTGCGAAGTCTAGCTTCTTGCGGCATCATAAGTTTTGTCGCACCATTGTTTTCGTATATTTGTGGTGGATAGAATTTCAGGTTGGTGATGGTCAAGTGAATCACCAGACCATATTCGCCAGTTTGAGGAATGAAATCGTTTTCAGATTTAATTACAATCGGGTTGAACATTTCAATCGTTTTTTGCATTTGATAATTGACGAAGTTGTTGTAGGATTCAATCTGATGACGCGAAAGTCGCTCTAATTGTTTCCCCTCGAAGTAGGATTGTATAATTGTAAATGGCTCTTCCAAATAATCACCTAGATCGTCGAGTAATACATCGTGCGTTTCCGTAAATTTTGCCGGCATTGAGGTAGTGGCTTCACACGCTTTTTGTATCATTTCATTTATTAAAGGCACTTCGTGCACTTTATTTTTAGTAGTGACTTTATTAACTTTGGGTTGTCTTGGCATTTTATAAGAGATATATAAACTCGGATTTTAGTTTGCGCAATATCAATTTTTCATAAAATTAATATTCAAGTGGTCTTAATTGATGGTGATTCTGCCCCAATGCGGCATTGGACTATGCCAAAAATCCATATAAATTACTTGATTTTTATTGTAAAGTCCAGCAATATAGGAAAAGGAACTTCTACACATGATTAATATGTCTGCTTGGATCAAATATTCCAAGGTTGTCAAAACATCCTCATTTGCGACTACTTTTATTTGATCCTTTTGAAAAATATTGAATTCGTCTTTATTTTCCTGTGTGATTTCTGTGAAAATACAGATGTTCGAATCCGGATATTGGATAACCAATTTGTCCGCGATTTGTTTGAAAACAGATATAGGCGTAAAACGCCCTGGATGGGTTATCTCACTAACATCGCCTCGTCTTATATGCAAAGCTATATTTTTTTTCACAGACGAATATAAAGGTAATGGAATTGTTCCTTTGATATCTCGAAGTTGTGGAATTATGAGATTATAAATATTGGGGTCATTGTCTAAAATGGCATTTGGAATACAGATTTTCAGTAAAATGTTTGAATTTTGTGCCTTTTCTAAATAAGACAAAATCGTCAATTCGGATATTCTCTCGAAATTAATAACTTGATCGTAATGATGTTCATTGATACTTGAAAAATTGTTTTGTATTTGGAAAAAATCTTCGATTCGTTTCAAATATTCAGTTTGCGGGTTTGGAATATGTTCCATTTGTAAAATGGGATTGCAAACATACGTACATTGGTATTTCCTCGCCAATGCCATAAGACCAAGGATTCGCTGATATTGACCCCCCAAACCATCATTCGAAGTGCTATATGCCAGATATAACATGTTTATATCTACCATCATATTGAATTTATATTCATATTTTTAAAAACATTTTACGCGTATTCAGCATAAGCCTTGGACAAACGACTTAAAACTTTGATATAACTACAACAATGTTCCTTGTTCGTATCATCCATTTTGCTCAGTGGCTCTCGAAGAGATGTGTTTATCGTTTCCATGATTTCTTTTCCATTTTCCATATACGTCAAATCATTGCTATAATCCTTTTCCAAAAAAAATGTCGGGTCTCCTTTTTCGATTTCTTCGTGATACGGTTTCTCGATATAAGCAAACCAAAGTTGAATGATCAAAGAAGGCTTAGCAAATTTAACCGTCTCCAAATATTTCCGTGAATTTTTGATTTCTTTGTCACCCAAGACTTCTATAATATCATCTATAAATGCAAAGAGTTGCTTATTAAACGTTTTGAGAATTATAGATTTCGTATCATCCATCTTTTGAGAAATAACAACTATAATTTTTATATATGTTATAAGAAATGTGTTTATTTTCAAGTTTGTTGTAGTAATTCATCTATACTTTGCAAATCGGTGAAAGCGTTTGGGTATTTAGTTTTAAACTCTACAATTTTGTTGTATAGTATATTTTGGTTATTAATTAATAAATCCTCAGTTACATCAGACCAATCGTTGACAATCAAACACGGAAAAATGTTGTACATTTTATCAAAAGACGTATTTGTTTTTTTTACTATAGGAATGCTATCGAGATACAAAGCTTCGTAAAATCTATGACAATCTTCACCGCAACCTCTTGGTGATAATGTATAATGTGACTTGTGCGTGAATTCATAGTTAATCCATACGGGTACTTTACCACAATGAATCGACGGTTGTTTTTCGTAAGTATTATCGTTTAAATTTTCCACGTACCATTTATTTTTCAACTCTTTATGGCATCTGGATCTTTCATCGTGGGTATAGGAAAAACAAAGAAGACATAAAATTTCCTTTTCTACGGTTTTTAAGCCTTCGTTAAATAAAAAATCATGGGAAAATCCTCGGTGATTTGGAACTACTTTTTCACAATCTCGTATCCCAATCGGCATACAATGAATTAAGGGGTGTTCATAAACATTATTATTGATGAAAAAACCTGCCGCAACTGGAAATAAAAACTGGAGAACATTCTCTGGAATAATTGGCTCATACATCAAATAAAATATTACCTTTGTTTTTTTTTGTATTAAAATTTGTTTAAGTCGGTTAAGGTCAATTGTTAATTCACCTGGTATAACAGATATAAATATTTTGTCTCCATTTTTTAGATGATTGACCATTTCAACATCTTGTTCGATTTCTGGAATTCGGACAGTAAATAGTAAATCACAATGTAAAGCATACCCAATCTGGGACATTTTAAACAATAGCCTTTTATTTACAGTGTTTTTAATGATAGTGTATTGTTCCATATTCGGTTAGTGGAAACAATGTTATTTGTTTATATTGATTTGACAAGAACACTTAGGTTCAAACGAGTTTAAAAGAAAAATTGGGTTTATATTATATGCAACAGTTGCCACAAACAGTACAAATCAAAAATGGAACCGAAAGAATTTGTGTTCACAAATATTTAAAGGTTTGTAAGACTAACCCGCAACCTCCTGGGCTTGGAGATTTTGTGAGGGGAACAATAGCATTATTTAATTTCGCAAAAATATATAATTATAAGTTACTAATCGACAAAGATCATCCTATTTTCGATTTTTTGGAAAATAATGATTATCTTACTACAACCGACGCACATGTAATTGAAGCGTTGCCTCCATCCTCGTATGAAACTATATACAACCAGCTGGCCTTGCTCTTTATAACCGGCGAGAATTTTTCGATAATGACCAATAGCTTTTATACTATTGAAAATCAAAGATTAGTAAATTTTGGTCCGATTTCATTAGACTGTAGATTATTTTTGCAAAAAATTTTCACGCCAAAAATCGAAGTTAGAAATAAGGTTAAATCTGTCATAACAAATAATTATGGGTTATCTCTAAACGAACCATTTACGTTGATACATTTGAGATTTGGCGATAAATTTCTACATGATGAAAGTTACTCAGAAGAATTCGGCGAATTGGAACTTCTCGTAAGATATCTGATAAAATTTGGCTCTGATCAGAAATTTGTTCTAATGTCAGATTCTTCAAAAATGGCAGCCAATTTAAAATGTCGCAATCCAGAGTTATGCTATTGGGATAATAGTAAAATACATTTGGGAGACCTAAAAAACAACGACCGGGATGCTGTGTTTGAAACTATGGTCGATTTTTTCATCATGTCAAACGCTATCGAGATCATCTCAAATGGTTGTTCTGGATTTAGTAAAATAGTATCTGAAATATTTAACATTAAATATACGTGCTTATAGCTTTTCGATGTATTCTTTGTAAATATTTTGAATAGCAATGTGTCCATTATCACTGTAGTGATTTAACACTTTTTCATTCAACAACAATTCATTAATATTATAATTTCTCTTTTGTAATTCTTTGATGGGATCAATAAATAATATATTATGTGATGTGCATATTTGTTCTAACCAACATTTTAATTCATATCTATCCCCCGACTCGCGAGTCACTAAATGGCTGACAATGAGGAATGGTTTGTTTAATTCTTTTTTAATTTCCAAAATATCATTTTCAATTTCACTTTTTGATAATTTTCCGACCTTTATATCTTGTGTGATATCTAAATTATACTTTTCTTCAATAGAAATGTGATGGAGATAATGGCTATCGTATTCATAAAATAACATGGAAGCAATTTCTAGAACAAATATATCCGACTTATCGTATTGCGATTTTAGGAATTCATAATTTACATGAGATCCTGTTAAAATAGGAGTTCTGAAAGTGTATCGAACTTCACAATCTTTTAAATCTTTATATTTTAAATATTTAATTGTTTGCAGTATTTCTTTTGAGTAATGCGGGTACGTCAGGTCTTCTTGTATGCTAGTGCAGTTATAAATACTTTCAATCGATTTTTGTCTGCAAGACCCTAAAATAGTTACGATTTTCATGGTTTGTTATTAAAATCTAAAAAGTACTTATATCTATTTTTTGCATTATATAAATGAATAATATAGATTTTTTGCTTCTTTATAACACAGAACACCCAAAAAAAAGAATCGGATCTAGTAACGATGGAGGCTATGTCATCGGAGAAAATTTACAATATGATATTCTCATATCATGCGGAATAGCCACTGATATAACGTTCGAAGATATATTTACTAGTACATATAACATTAACTGTTTAGCATTTGACGGCACTATCGATAAATTACCACATGACAATAATTCAAAAATAAAATTCATAAAAAAAAATATTGGAACTGATGAAAATGAGAAAGTAACTAACTTGAAAAATGTCTTGATTGATTATAACAATATTTTTCTAAAAATGGACATTGAATCATATGAATTCAAATGGTTAGAAATATTGACAGACGCTGAGTTACAAAAATTCAGTCAAATCGTAATTGAATTTCATTTTCCGTTCAGCACATATTCAAGCAATGGTATAAATTGGCTAGATGAAGATATTTGTATTGATAGAAAAATAACGTGTTTGAAAAGACTGGCTGATAGTCATTATTTGATTCATCTTCATGGAAATAATTGCTGCGGTTCTAAAATGTTTAATGGTATAATTATACCCAACGTATTTGAATGCACTTACATCAGAAAAAATTTATGCCATGAGCTTAGCAGAAACAAAAAATCAATACCTGATAGTGATCTGGATAGCGTTAATGTTAAAGGCAATCCTGATATTTTTTTGAGCGGGTATCCATATACCATCTAAAGCCTCCTCATTTTCTCTCTTCTTCAGAAAATCCATAGGATGGGCATATTTCTACCGTCATATCCAATTTTCTCGTTGGATCCATAACATCAATCACATTATCTGGATAAGGATGTGCCAATTTAATGAACCGCGAGACATTAGACTGAAAATCACAAATACAAACATTTGATTGCAACACAAATTCTATACCAACAATCATGGTTAATGTATGTTCAAAAATTTCTTCTGGATTCATTTGATTTACTGGCTTTGTTGCCCTTAATGTTTCTATAATACGAGAAATGTACTCATTGTTCATATTTGTCTTGTCAGATGCTGCATTTTCCAATCCATTATGCTGAAAAACAACAACTCCTCTTTGTCCTTCTGTGCAAAAAGTCAAAACCTCAATATCAAGCCCTCGTTCATAAATCAACTTTTTTAAATCCAAAACACAATTATAATCATCAGTCTGAATAAAAATAGAACGGCAGTTTGGGTTTCTCTCTAAAAGGAGTTTCAAATAGTATTCCGTAGGAATATATTTACTTTCCCAGCTTAGTTTATCTCCACGGCGAATAAAAATCGAATCGTATTCTTTTTCAGTTAACTTTAATTCCTTTTTTTTTCGTAAAATTAGTGCGATTGTTCTTTCGTTGTATCTATATACTTCTTTCACAGCATTACGATATGCTTCTAGCGGGAATTTGATAAATTCAATCGAATGACCCGCTTCAAAAACCCTCGAATCATTGTTTATATTTTTTAATTCGAATGTTTCGAAATAGTCAGTCCAACCTTTCTCATATTTAAATAACCACGTTGAAGTATTCAATATAAATTGCGACCCGGTAGCTTTTGCGGTTAAATAATGGTTCATCGTGAAAAATAATTGAGAAAAAAATCCTCCAGAAGATTTATCCATCATTGAAATAATCATGTTTCTTAGTTTAAAATAAAATTCTTTAAGTTAGATTTATTATAAACTCTATTTCACTTTCTACTTTAACCCATTGAAGATAGGCGGAGCCATATTAGGCACTTCCTGATTTCGTTTCGATTCTATTTTATCAATCGTCACATCCGTTGACAATTTATTAGGCCTATATGTATCTGGAGGGGTGACAATCGTATACTGTGACGCGTCGTCGTTTGCAGAAACATAATTATAAAGTGACCGCATACCACCACTACCCTTTGCACTTAGGTCGTCACTGCTCGCTAGGAAAGAAGAACATTTTTCTGAAGAGATTTGCTGAGAACTCGTCCCCAAACTATATCCGATCGGTTCGCCGTTTCCTCTAGTCGACAGTTCCTTTATATCTTGAACCACTTGTTCATATTTTGCCATGATGGATCTACCGTAGACAACTCGATAATTTTCGTTTGGGATGAGTAATGCCGGAACACTGTGAACATTGGGCGGAAGCATGATTTCTTTTCCATTTTCCAATTGAACATAGACTTGACCAGTTTTACGGTCTACACGTCTCTTGTCTACATTAATAAAATTGAATTTTTCTGCTAAATTATTCCTGACAAAAAACTGCAAAACCTCTTGTGAATGTTTGCAATAATTGCTATAATACAAAATATCCATAAGTTGTATTATAACACTAAATCTTTCGTTTAGTTGTGACGAATTTATCTTTTCAAGTTACTCTTCACGCACATGGAGTACAATAACCGTTGGTGCAAATAAAGAATCGCGGCGTACAAAATAGCCCCTATTGTCATGAAAATCTCCTTTGCGCCCATTTTTTTAGTTCCGAAAAACCCATCGTAGACTGATTTCGTAACGACAACCACGAGACTAAGAAATAAAATCACCATGAATACATAAAAAATCAAGCAATATCGAGAATCCAAGGGACCAAACAGAAAATCTTCGACCGATTCCATATTTTGTATATATACACTAAATATATTTATCCAAAGCTGGATTTACTGGTTTACTCATTTTTCCTTAATATTCATAAAGATGACTAAATTAAGACCTATAATGCTTTAATACACATCGTATGAAGTAGTCGAGCAGTGATGTATTCAACAAAGTACCCTACAATAAGAGCTAATGCAAGTCCAAACGAAACCTGGGAATTTCCTACTGATATAAATGATTTGCCAGTCATGAATCCATACACGAGACCCATCAAACTAAGCGCCAGCATAACAAACGTGAAAATTGCTAAAATTTTAAAGTACAAGCAATACGATTTCGGAAGAGGACCGTAAATTTTATCGAGCGTTGTTTCTAAATTCATTGGATATATGTTATAATCCTAGATTTTTGTTCAAGGGTTCAATTCTACAATAAACCTACTAAAAACATAATATAGTGAAAGTTTATATTCTTAATAAATGTCAGAACTTGATGAATCTACAATCTGGAAAATCCTCGACACTTATTTCAAGGATAACCCGCAAGCTTTAGTTAGACATCACATTGATTCCTACGACGATTTCTTTAAAAATGGGCTGCCTCAACTGTTTAAAGAGATGAACCCTCTTAAAATCGAATTGGATTTCGACGAAGCAACCAGCACAAATCGCTCTAAATGCTACTTATACTTTGGCGGTAAAGATGTGTCTCGCATTTTCTATGGCAAACCAACCTTGTACGAGAAACAAAGCGCCAAATACTTGTTCCCGAACGAATGTAGACTGAAAAATATGACTTATGGAATGACTGTTCATTTCGATATTGAAATTGATATTGAGAGAACTCTCGAACCGGGGGAAGAACAGCTCCCAGTGAATGTAGATAATAAATTAAATTTAGACGAAAATAGCGACGAGGATATGCCAAAAGCAAAAAAGACCCCAGCAGAATCGGCGAAAATCAAGGAAAACATGAAAAACAACATGATTGCTGAAAACGTAGTTTTGGAACACTTGACAATAAAGGATATTTACCTCGGAAGATTTCCCATCATGGTTAAATCACATTTTTGTATCTTGAACGGAATGTCATCAGATATGTGTTTCCGTCTCGGAGAGTGCAAACATGACCGAGGTGGTTATTTTATCATTGACGGTAAAGAAAAAACCATCGTCTGCCAAGAAAAGTTTGGCGACAACATGATCCGAATTGGAAAAAGTACCGATGATAATTATTCATACAGCTTGGACATTCGTTCCGTTTCAGAAAACACTGCCAAGCAGAGTCGAAGCTTTTCCATGAAATTGGTTGCACCCACGAAAGAATACTACAACAACAATGTGGTCGTTTTCATTCCAAACGTTCGAAAACCGGTTCCTTTATTTATTTTATTCCGTGCTCTTGGCGTCCTCAGTGATCGAGACATTATTTCTTTCTGTACTTTACAAAACGCCGAGCAGGTTTCACCTCAGTTTGCAGAATTTTTCAACGCTTGTATTCATAATGCTGCGGGAATCAACACTCAACGTGATGCATTAAAGTTTATCTCCTTGTTGGTGAAACAAAGAAATCCAAAACATTCCAATACGTACAACGACGAAAACATTGCCAAAGTCCTTCAAATTCTCGCAGATTATGTTTTGCCGCATGTTGGAGAAGTCGACTTCATCACAAAAGCATATCATATCGGGTACATGGTGAATCGGTTAATTTTGGTAGCACTCGAAATGGAACCGCCTACCGATCGTGACCATTACAAATTTAAAAGAATCGAGACGGAAGGTACCATGTTGAAAGAACTTTTCAAGGAATATTACAAAAAACTACATTCGAATTTACGACGTGATTTGGAAACGAGATATTTTTACAACAAGGGCATTTTCAAGCACCCCGGCAATTTATTTCATAATGAAGTACGACCTTTCCTTAAAGAAAGACTGGTTGAGATTGGAGTCATGAAGGGATTCAAAGGTAATTGGGGGTCAGAAGCTCATACACGCCGGGTGGGGATTACACAAGATTTGAATCGTCTCTCGTTTAATGGGATGATTAGCCATTTACGGAAAACAAATCTGGCCATTGATAACATTAAAATGGTAGCACCACATTTGCTACACGGTTCGCAATGGGGTTATATTGATCCTCTTGATACTCCAGATGGTGGTAATATCGGGTTACACAAATACATGGCCATCATGGCTGTAGTCACCCCCCATACTTCCAGATCCGATCTCCAAAACTGGTTGATTAAACATCCGAGTGTTAGACCTCTTTCTTCTTGTGTACCCTTTAATCTCTCAAGGAAAACCAAAGTTTTCTTGAATGGATTGTGGGTTGGAGTAACCACTGACCAGAAACTTCTCCTAGGTGATTTAAAATCACATAGGAGACATGCACTAATTCCTGTGACGACTAGTATCGCGTTTCACGTTCAGAAAAATATCATTGAAATATTCACAGACGCTGGACGTTTGGCACGACCCGTATTCTATTTCGACCAAGAGACTGAACAGTTTTCGTTTGAAAGTAAGAAAGAATGGAATCAAATTCAGAAACTATTAGATTCACAGTCTACTACCAAACTCTTGACCGATGAAAGTGAATCTACTTGGTCTAAATTGGTCAGCGGTTTGCATGACAAAAAAATAAAAGATTTCAACCCATTAAATGGAAAGTGTTACACTTGGGAAGAACTGTACAATGATTCAAAGATACAACTCGAAACAAACAAGGCATTGCTGGAATATATTGACTCGAATGAGACGGAAACTTCTCTCATTTGTTTAAATCATGAAACTCTGAAAACAAACCCTTTCCAGAAATACACACACATGGAACTCCATGAATCTACGATTTTCAGTGTCATGTCTAATCTCATTATCTATCCAGAACACAATCCGCTCGCAAGAAACTGTTTCTCATGCGGACAAAGCAAACAGGCGGTTTCACTGTACCATACAAATTACCAGTTACGAATGGATAAAACGGCAGTGGTCTTGAACAATGGACAAATTCCACTGGTCAAATCTCAATATTTGCAATATTTGAACCAAGAAGAAATGCCTTATGGAGAAAATGCAATTGTCGCAATCATGTGTTATACCGGATATAATGTAGAAGACGCGATATTAATCAATGAAGGCGCACTACAACGTGGACTTTTCCGCACGACTTACTTTACAACATATGAGGCGCATGAAGAAAAAGAAGTGAAATCGGATGCGTTAATTACGGAAAAGATTTTCACAAACGTTAGTACAGATGAAACCGTCCTGAACACGAGTTATGGTTTCGATTACAATAAATTAAACGAACATGGATTAATTCCGGAAAATACACCCATTGATGACAAGACCATTTTAATCGGAATGAGTGCATTTGTTCCAGGGAAGGAATTCCGGAAAGATATTTCCAAGAAAACCAAAAAAGGCCAGGTTGGAATCGTAGACAAGTCATTCATGACAGAAGACAAAAACGGAAAACGCATAGCCAAAGTACGCATCAGAGAGGAAAGAATCCCTTCATTCGGAGACAAGTTTTCGTCGAGAGCTGGACAAAAAGGAACTATCGGAATGGTGGTGAGAGAACAAGACATGCCATTTACATCACAAGGGATCCGACCGGATATTATCATCAACCCCCACGCTCTTCCAAGTCGAATGACTATTGGACAACTGATTGAGAGTGTCGTTGGAAAGGCATGCGCAATTAATGGTTCTTTCGGAGACTGTACTGCATTTCGTAACAAAAATAGTTCGAAATTTGCCATGTTTGGTGAACTCTTATCCAAATACGGATTCCATTCTAGCGGTAATGAACTCATGTACTCTGGAATGACTGGTCAGCAACTTGAAACGGAAATATTCATCGGCCCGACATATTACATGAGACTAAAACATATGGTCAAGGATAAAATTAACTTTCGCGCTAGAGGACCAAATACGAATTTAACAAAACAGCCAGTATCCGGTAGAGCGAATGACGGTGGACTTCGAATAGGTGAAATGGAACGTGATGCGGTCATTTCACACGGAATGAGCGCATTTTTGCAAGAGTCCATGACGGTCCGTTCTGACGATTATTGTATGGCAGTTTGCAACAAAACCGGAACGATTGCAATATACAATCCGTCAAAAAATCTCATGTTTAGTCCTTCCGCAGATGGTCCGTTGCGGTACAATAAAAGTCTTACTGACCAAGTCGAAATTGAAAAGGTTTCTAAATTTGGTCGGAATTTCAGTATTGTCAGAGTTCCATACTCATTGAAACTTTTGATGCAAGAACTGCAAGCTATTAACATTAGAGTCAGTATCATTACCGAAGACAATATATCTCAGATGGATAATATGAATTTCTCTCATAACATAGATTTGCTTCTCAATACTGAAAACGCCACACCTCAATTAGTCGTAGCACAGATAAAACAAAATCTGAAGGATGAACCAAAAATGATTCCGATGAAAGAAGTGAATCGCGATAGGGATAGCACTGAAATTAAACCTCGTTTATATAGAAGTAATGATAGTTGGGACGACGACGACAGCATTCCAGTAGAAAAAAAAGGCGACGATGCACATTATCAAGAGTGGCTCCGTAAAGGACTAGGTTCAGATGACGAAATCTCACTTAAAACTGCATCTCCACCTTTCGGTTACAACCCACAAACTCCATCTCCACCTTATGACCCAAGAACTGCAGCACCACCGACTCCACCTTACGACCCAAAAACTGCAGCACCGCCTACTCCACCTTACGACCCAAGAACTGCATCACCACCGACTCCAGGAACTGGATCTCCATACAATCCAACAGGCGGTGTTATAGTTGGTGGAATGGTACACCACCGGGCAGATAAAAAGCCGTCGCGGTGTTGGATTGTTGAAAAAGAAACAGAGGACGAAGTTACTATTCGAACGGATGATTTCGAGGGACTTTTGCCAGGAGAAAACGTCAAGATTTTAAACAAGAATAGTATTTTTCCAGTAGACGATTCCTTGATATACATGGAAAACAAACAAATTCAACAAGATCTTTTACCGGTTATGGATAATCAGAAACCGATGATACGCGCTCCAGCAAACACGACAGATCCAAAGGGCGGTATTGTATTTGCTCCGGTAATTAAAATCATCAATGAAGGAAGCGACTATTCACAAGATACAAAGGGACAAAGTCAAGACGAAGAACACTACTTTCCAGAAAATATAACAGTTAAACCCCAACAATCCTTGTCCCAATCCCAATCCCAACAACCGAGCCCGTCTTTTCCGGAAAACACGGTGGATTTGAATAAACTGACAAACGATGTGGTCGTTAAAAAAGAGCAGTAAAAATAATAAAAAATTGATTTCAATTCAAAACAAAGTTATAAATATATATATTATATATTTATCCGCAACAATGAACGCCTCTCAAAACCAAATCATGCAAGTGTACAATTCCAGGAAAAATATTCTGGAAATATTGAACCAAGTCTACAACTATGACATTAGCGATTATGATGGGTTTAGTACAAATGAAATAGATACCATGTTATCAAACAGTCAACTAGACATGTTGCTCACAAAAACCGCGAAAAGTACCGACTCTTTGGCTTCTACTTCCAAGTCTACTTCTACGTTACACAAGACATATATCCATTACTTTGTCAAGGATACCGACAATAAAAATAATCCAGTGACAAAACTAGGACAGGTGTTGGAAGATCTATTTGTCCTTTCCCAAACTTTGGACAAGGAGGATTGCTTGATCATGATTTATGACGGAGAACCCAACGATACCATGATTACCTACCTTGAGCAATTATACCAAAGTGATGGGATTTTCGTCGTTGTCGCCAACATCAAGAGACTGCAATTCAATATACTGAACCACTACCTAGTCCCGAAAATCGAAATTTTGTCAAATGACGACATTGAACAAATGAAAAAAAAATACCACATCAAACGACTCAAAGAACTCCCAGAAATATCAAGATTCGATCCTCAAGCTTTGGCGATTTGTCTCCGGCCAGGAATGGTCTGTAAATTCTACAGAAAAAGTCCGACCGCATTAGAGACAGAATATTACAGATTGTGTGTCTAGTTTTCATAAACCCACACTTCTGAAGGAAACCACATATTCCCGTTACTACCATAACAAAATCCAATCCCATTTTTTATTTGTCTGTAAATACTATTTCGTTCGATAAATGATGAGAATCGGATCGCAAGAATATCCTTGGATGGATCCGCAAGTATTTCTCTCGAAATCTGTAAAGCTTGTCTGGTTTCATTCAGCTGTATTGGTAAAAATATCATTCGGTGTTCTTGTTCTTTCCATAAGGTTTCAAAATACGCAAAATCCTGCGCATTCGTCTCGTAGAAATGTTTAATAACAACAATCATTATTCTCTTCTCCTTCTATTGTTTTATACCGTTTCTATTGCTTCAGTTTTCTCCTTCTCTCCATAATCAATTTTTTCGACTACTTTTTTTACAGATATGTGAACATGATGGGGACAAATTCGGAATCCGTTTTGGAAAGAATTCCGGATTTTACTAGTAAAATCGAACAATTATTTTTTTTTGTGAAATATTTTCTATTAATATAACCTTAAAATTTCCCCCCCCCTCTGTTTTTGAAAATGTCTCCTAATGTTGCACGAATTTTTTTAGAGTAATCTTAGTCTTATTTTACAGCAGAATTATTTACCAAACATCTGAAAAAACTGGCTCGGCCTTGTATGCAGATGTTGCACTTTTAAATTTCACTTTTTATTACCGTATTGGTAATCAAAATTACCAGAACTGATAAAATTCCTGAGACTGCAGTCTCAGACCCCGACTTTTCAAAAGTCTCCTAATGTTGCATCTTTTTTTGTAGGTTTTCGACTGTAAAAATAATATGGCTGTATCGGATAACTTCACAAAATCTAACACTGACCAGTGCGGCAAAAGTCTCCGAATGTTGCAACACTGAAAAAATACCATGTTCAAATTTCATGAAACTACGATACGTGTGGAAATGACAAATGTCTCCTAATGTTGCAAAATGTCTCCTAATGTTGCGAAAACGTCTCCTAATGTTGCGGAATCGTCTCCTAATGTTGCGGAATCGTCTCCTAATGTTGCACCCAATTTTATATATCTTTCAAGGATATACATACCCATGACTCTTTTGTTCAAGAAAACCTTTCTAGACGAATATCGAAATAGTGACTCTATTCGTAAAATGTTGAAAGGTGGAGAATTGCTAACACAATCGGAATTCGTCTCGTGGTACAAACCAAAAGAGACGCGAACTACTCGTCATACAAGCGAATACAAGGACGATATCGAATCGGAAAATTTTGAAATAGCTATGGAGTTTTTAGACGACATATGTGATGAAGTTTGTAGAAAAATAGGCACGGAATATGGCCAAATCGCTTTAAGAAAAACGGCCAATAATCTCAAGTCGTCTTCAAAGTCAACCAATAAATTCGATTTATTGGTTGCAGTCTCGGCAGGATATGACAAACAGGAACTTAAATCAACAACCACTGTACAAAAGAATAAAAACAAGTCGATTGTAGGGTTCATTGTGGTTGAAAAGGGCGAATGTAAATTATTTAAAGATCAAGTTTGTGTAAATTTAATTTGCGTGAAAGAAAATACTATCAAGGGGTCTGTCATTCTAGGAGCTTATTTATACTGTATAAAGTCTTCTTACTTCCTGCCCAAAAATCAAAAAGGGTTGCTTGAATTGGCTGGGAGTTATACCAACTTGGCCGGATTTTTCTCGTACACGAAATTGGGATTTGACAAAGACGAATCATTGTATCACAAAAAATGCTTCCACAACCCTGAGAATTTGACCATGTCTGTAGATTTACAGAAATATGAGAAAAAGGACATAATCGATCTAGTAACGGGAGACAAAAAACGCGGCGATTTCTCCGACCAAGTTATCGACGATACTGGTATCTTTGCCTGCGGCGCACTTACATCGAAAAAAGACCAAATTATTCAAGAGAAAATAGGAAAGGCTTATGCCATCTACCATTACGTTAAAATGGCGTTAGAAGAACCTGCTGGAGAAGATTTGGAAGAGGAAGAAACGTTTCTCCATCTCATCGCCGAAATTGAACCCAGCGACACAAACGACGAGAAACTGGTTAAAATAAAAGAGTACATAACCATCCAACAAAACAAACTACAAAAAAGCAAACGCACGGTTTCCGGAGGAAAAACGCGCAGGAAAAGAAAACAAAAATGGATACTAATTTAACGTACACACCATGATGCAGAATTTTAAACATTTTGGTTGTAAAATATGTGAACATGATGGAGACAAATACGGAATCCGTTTTGGAAAGAATTCCGGATTTTACTAGTAAAATCGAACAATTATTTTTTTTTTGTGAAATATTTTCTATTAATATAACCTTAAAATTCCCCCCCCCTCTGTTTTTGAAAATGTCTCCTAATGTTGCACGATTTTTTAAAACGTAATCTCAAACATATTTTAATGCAAAACCAATTCAAAAACCTTCAAAAAACTGGCTCGGCCTTGTATGCAGATGTTGCACTTTTAAATTTCACTTTTTATTACCTTATCGGTAATCAAAATTACCAGAACTGATAAAAATCCCGAGACTACAGTCTCGGACCCCGACTTTTGAAAAGTCTCCTAATGTTGCACCTTTTTTTGTAGGATTTCGACTGTAAAACCAATATGTCTATATCAGATAACTTTACAAAATCTAACACTGACCAGTGCGGCAAAAGTCTCCAAATGTTGCAAGACTGTAAATATCATATTCAAAATTCACAACAAACCAATAACAGTACTGAATCTCCTAATGTTGCAGAAAGTCTTCTAATGTTGCAAAAACGTCTCCTAATGTTGCATTTTCTGGAAATAATATAAAATGAAAATATAATAACACCTAAGAATGGAAAAGGCGTTTTATTGTAATGTATGCAATTGCGGCTTTACCAAGAAATATTATCTACAGAAACATTTTACTTCTCAAAAGCATAAAAGGAGAGAATCGTCGGATCCGACCATAATTTGCGATTGCGGGAAAAAATATCTTCATCGCCAAAGTTTCCAAGTCCACAAACAGAAGTGCACATATGGAGACACGAAAACGTTTCAGCATCAACGGACCGATTACGAAAACGAAATTGAAAAAATTCATCTCCAGTATGAAAAGGAAAAGGCGGAAATGCGGAGTCAAATCGAGAAACTGATAGAAAAAGTAGGCAATAACACGACCAATAACATTGAAAACCAAAACAATAACATAACTATAAATATCAATGCATTTGGTAACGAAAATTTAGACTATATTACAGATCAGTATGTGATTCACTGTGTCAACCAAATATATGGGTCTATTCCTACGATCATTGAGAAAATCCACTTTGATCCGGAACACCCAGAGAATCATAACATCAAGATAACGAATAAAAAATTACCTCATGCTACAATCATGTGTTCCGACAATAAATGGAAAATGATTGACCGAGAACACGCCATTTCGACATTGGTCGATAATGGGTTTTGTATCATAGACGAGAAGTTCAAGCGGGATCCAACTCAGTTTACAGAAGAACGACGAAGACATTATCGTCGATTCCAGGAGAATTACGACAATGAAGACAAGGAGACAATGAAACGTGTAAAGAATGATGTGGAATTGGTTGTACTGAATGGAACCCAAGTGGAAAAACAAAAGTAGAAAAAATTGAAACGGGAAAATGAAATAGAAGGGATTCATATACCACCATGGCACACGAAGAAGACGAATACACGGACAAAATACAGGAAAATTCCTATATGACGTGGAGAGGATATACAATCCCAAAAAATATATTATCAACAGAAGACTTGGACGATTTGCGTAAAAGTCTGACTATCTCGCCAATGATGAAACGAGGGCCGAACCAAAAGGCAAGCAAGATTTGTCTCATGCGTGAAAACGAAAAGAAAGCCTACATACCGAGATTTTTCGGAGTCGCGCGATATGGAAATCCAGTAAATTGGCATTTATCCGACGGAGAAAACATTAAAGTCCCCTTTATAAAACCAATCAGAGACTATCAGGAAAACATTGTAAACACATATTTAGATTATGTGAAAAACGAAGAAGAAATAGGTAATGGTGGTATTTTAGAAGTGCCTTGTGGACGAGGAAAAACGGTCATGGCACTAGCGATTTGTAGCCGATTATCCAAAAAAACGCTTATTATTGTCCACAAGGAGTTTTTAATGAACCAATGGATAGAGCGTATTCAAGAATTCATGCCGACTGCAAAAGTAGGGGTAATTCAAGGGAAAAAATTCGAAATAGAAGGAAACGATATCGTCATTGGGATGATCCAGACCATGTATGACCGAGTGTACGAACCAGACACATTCGGTTCATTCGGCTTGACAATCATAGACGAAGTTCATCGTATTGGAAGTGAAGAGTTTTCAAAAACACTCGGAAAAGTCTGTACACCATATATGCTGGGAATATCAGCGACGGTAGATAGAAAAGATGGCTTGACAGAAATCATCTACATGTACATAGGTAAAAAAATATATAGTGAAGAACGTGATTCTACAGACGGAGTTCAAGTCAGATCAATTCAATTCGATTATCTACATGATGCAGAATATAACGAAATCGAGTATGATTTTCGAGGGGAAATCAAATTTTCCACCATGATTAATAAAATTTGCGCGTTTCCTCCGAGACGCAGATTCTTGGTTAAAGTGATTTCCGACTTGATAGACGAGGACAGTGAAAAGCAGATAATGGTTCTTTGTCACAAGAGAGACGTACTCTGTTATTTACAGGAGGAAATAGACAGGATTGGTTTTGCCAACTGTGGACTGTATGTGGGAGGCATGAAGAAGGAAGCATTACAAGAAACAGAAACAAAACAGATTGTCTTGGCAACCTATGCAATGGCCGCCGAGGCACTAGACATTAAAACATTAAATACATTGGTCATGGTCACGCCAAAGACAGATATAGTGCAAAGCGTCGGTCGTATTTTGAGAACAAAAAGCGACAGTAAAATCATTGTGGATATTGTGGATAGTCATGATGTTTTCCAGAATCAGTGGAAGAAAAGAAGGGCATTTTACCGCAATTCTGATTATGATATTAAAATGATAAAAAATGATGCATATAAGGACATGTCTGATGTGACTCTTTGGAAAAGTGTCAAGGAAAAGAAAAAGCAAGCAAAATGTTTAATTGAAATCCCGACGACGATAGCGTTATCTGACAATCAACTGGTCTAGATAAGGAACTACTTTCTGTTCATTCACTTTTTTGTCGGCGACTTTTGTAGGAATCCATTTTTTAAATTTTTTATCGAAAACGCATTCCATAAGTACCGTTTTATGTAAATTAACAAACCGGGACTCCCGGACATTTTCAAAATCTTCTTCCGAATCGCTTTCCTCGATCGCGTCTAAATTGAAATCTTCCTTGATGTGTCTGAAAATCCCATTCAACATTTTACTAGTGGCCATATCGGGAACAAAGGCATATTGATAGAGAATCTTGTTATGAAACGGTTTGGAAGTCTTTGCATAAAGATGATATACATCAAACGCGAGGTCCGCTTCAACCCAGAAATAACAAGGTTGAAAGTAAATCTGTCGATGAAAACATAGACGCCATGTCGGCATGGGTGGAGAAGAATGTTCACTCGTCCAGATACTGTGTGTATGCATATTTTCCTGGTCAGAAATGATATGAGGATTCCAAACAGGCTTCTTGTGAATAATAACATTCATCAATGGCAATACTTTCCGACTACTGAGATATTGCAAATATTTAATGTCATAAGGTATGTTTTCAATCTGGACTTGAAGTTGGTCTTGGCGATGCACTGTGCTGTCGAATTTCCACATCATGGGTATACAAAAATGAATAGAAGTTGGATTCGTTTCGCACATTCGGTCCATTTCACTGCAGAAATCGGCCATGTGTTTTATTTTCAAGCCCAAACAGCTTGGCTGGAAATTCGCATTGATTTGATATCCTTTGAATGCATAAATGTCGTCAATCAAAAACACCTTTGAAGGCGCAGGATCTGTTGTTACAACAGGTTCTGTGCACGTTTTTTCCACAAACACACCACTCACAATCGTTCCCAAGGCGAAATCTTTCGGAAAAGGACACGATGCAAAATAAACGCGTTCCCCAATGACTTGATTTCGAGTCAGTTCGCAAACGCAACAAACTTGTTGGTTTTCGAAAAAAGTAAACCAAATATATGCCTTTTGGCCATAGGGTACAGCCATTCCAATGTCATAGTCTGACGAAAGAACACTTGAAGCTTGAGTTTCATATGCAAGTTTGATGGAAGAAGGAAATCGTTTCAAGATATTTTCACGGTTCGATGGGGTTAAAAACATTGTTGTATATTACGTAACATACAACAATCGTGTTTAATCAATTTTCTGTATTTATTTTCTCATTCTTTCTTTTCAAACGAGAGAACCTGCGAATGACGCTGTAGAATTCGTGGGCTGATAACTTGTCGCTTCAGGATGGCTGACTTCGCTGACTCCGATGGGTGCCATGGTACCGACGATTTCTTCTTCTAATGATTTTTGATTGGTCGGTGGATTCAGCTTTGCGAGATGGACGTCCTTCTTTTTCTGAGAAGGTGCACGACTTTCAATCTGTGCTTTTGCGAGAGGCATGACCGCGCTACGGCGCAAAAGTTCATAGGCGACAAAAATGGATAGAACGCCTAAAATGGGTGTGGTATAACAAAATAAATAAATAACCACTAGAAAAACTACCACAAGTCCTAAAGAAGAATTAATCAAGGGGACAAGCCAAAGAGGAGTCGCGACTTGAAAAACCAAATAAAACGTAAAAACGACAAACAGTATTTTTTCCACGATGGGAATCCCCTTTAGAAATTGTTTGACGCCGGCAACATTCATTTATATATATATAACAATATATTATGACGATTGAATTTAATCGGGATCAATTTTTTTGCAATCTTATATTACCGCAGGGTATAAACATTGAGAATGCAGAGGTAACCGATAGTTCCATTAAACTATCGGACACGCTCAAGATTCAAAAGGCGGATCATCCAGGGTTGTATAAAAACTGTGTGTTGCTGAAGGAATTCGATGAAAAACGAAAGTCTGATTTGGGTTATGTAGATGCAACCAATATTCAGCAACGAACTTGGTTCCAGATAACAAATTTAGTGATTGGTAGTTGTGTTTTGATGTACGCTATAAATAAACTGAAATGAAAAATAAATTTCTTACTAAAAACTATAGAAATGTCAAATACAGATGATATCGACAATGTTATGAATTGCGCGAAAGCAGAAAAATGCAAGGAAATGTCCCTGAAATGCGCGCAGACATATAAGGCGTCGAACCGTCCATGGGGTAATTTGACGGAATGCTATAGTTTAAAAGGAAACAACTTGATGAATTCTCTCGGAACACCAGAACAAAGTTTTACTGTTGCGGATTTCAAAAACTGCTCAAATTATTTTAGCGGGAAAAATCCTTGCATAGAAAAAGAAGGGTTTACAGCAGTAGCCAATCCCTATTTTGTGAGCACTGATGAAATCGACAACGGTACTGATCAGGCAGACACGGCAGAACGGTACAACAATTTGAATAGCATAATCGACCAAATTAATGATACCGGAGGAAATAATCGCACCTATATTCAAAACGCTTTGGACAAATATGTTGAGATGAAAGAGAAACGAGAGAAATTACAGTCTCAACTCGATGAAATGAATTCGACAAACACGGACATTAACCTCGAAACGAGTTCCATTGTGTATACCACCCTTTTCACGACGGCTTTAGGAACTTGTTTGCTATATTATTTTATAAAGATGCAATGATAAATTTAATATCAAGATAGATAAAATGGCGAAACTATACGAAGCATTCTCAGTATATGAAGGGTTTGATGTACCAGCAGATAACTACACGGCTGCTGTAGGAACCTACGATAAAATCAATGCGAAATATCAGCAAATTGATTCGAATATTCAAAAAATCATAGCAGAGGGAGACTTTGAAGAACAAGAAGGCATCACGGAGGAAGCCCTGAAATTTGATATGGAGTATATGATGGCTCAACAGAAAAACACCACCATGATAGGAATGGTTACTATCGCGACTTTATTGATTGGTACCATTATTTTAGTAGGAAAGTACTCGTAAATTTAGTATCATGATATTATATTATAAATATAAAATCATGACCAAGCCGTTTGAGGGATTTACTGTTCCTTCTATTACTCAGTTTAAAAATAACCCATTAAAAACAGATGGGACTTTCGCAGAAAATGGTGTAGGACCAAATGAATACCCAGGTAATACTAAGAGTTCAGATGACTTTCTGAGTCAACAAGATAAACTAATTGCATACACTGGAGAAGAAGTTACTCGTTTGCAGATAAGCAACCAAAATTTAGAACAAGATTATGCCCGAATGGATATGATTCGTCGCTCGGAGTATCCGAAACGAAATAAATACATTTGGGTTTTAGCCATATTCATTGCGATTGGCGTCGTCGTCTTTGTGTCGTTTTACTTGCAAAACGTTTTGAACGTGAAATCTGGTTGGATAGATCTGATTTTAGTATTGATTGTCGCTTCCCTTTTGATCGCAGTGATTATTATTTTCCTGGATATCAACGACAGAGATCGGAACGATTTTAGCAAACTCAAACCAAACGGGTCGAAATTGATCCAAATAAACGAAACAAACTATGCAAAATCGCTTACAAATATCTCTGATACAGATATGACAAATAAAGGTTGCCGTGGGAAAGAGTGTTGTGGTCCCGGATCAAGTTGGGACGATGACTTGAAGGCTTGTAAAACCACTTGAAGGGAATTTTTTTATAAGTTGGTAGTATAAATATGGAGTTGTCTAATAATATTTGGAAAAAAAGAACAAGTATTCTTGATTTTTCAGCGAATGTGATAAACAAGCAAATTACCGAAGCCGATATAGGGTGGGATACATTTGAACGAAACCGCGATTTGAAAAAAAGCAGCAATAAAAAGGCCATAGCCTATAGATGGATCTATATGGTCATTGTGTTTCTGATATTTGCATGTGGGATCCTGATGATTTTAAGACGGAAATTCGATTATTTTTTCATCGACATCATCATGGTAATCGTGCTTTCCGTAGGCATTATATACATTCTGGTTTTATATTTAGACATTAATAGTCGTTCTCTCACTGATTACGATAAAATTAGACCAGATGCGAGCACTCTCGTTTCAACCGACAAGAAAACAGTAGCACCAAAATATGGAATAAGTGGAGATTTTTCTCTCGAAAACCCAGATTGGCTTGATTTATTGGCATGCAATGGCCAGGAGTGTTGCTCTGGTTCAACAATATGGAACGACACAATTAAACGTTGTGTGAACCCTGAAGCGTTTACCACGTACGGCCCAAAGAACAGTACAGAAGAATACGATTACAACAAAATCTATACGAAATACGAATAATTTTATTTTATGTGTTTTATATAAATGGCGAGTTTACAGAATAAGATAGTCGATTTTTTAACGAAAACCCACGCGGGAAAAGAAGAATTCCGTGGATGGAAAAGAAATCCATTTGCCCCGACTACAACAAGATCAGCATCAAGCACAACTAACCCAGCGTCAAAACGTGACTTAACCCTAACCCTAAACAGGATTAAAGCGACGAATAAAGCGGCGAAAATTGCTCAAGATGTTGTAAATCTGAAGGATAGGGCAATGACAAACAATAATTCTGCGGATAGTCTTAAACAAACGGCAGATACATTAAACGACGACGTTTCAAATCAAGTGTCCAACGTCCATAAGGCCGAAGACGACAATGATTTCTCAAGTATATTGATTGCAAGCATAGCACTTGAAAGACTACATGATTTATTAGTTTTAAAAAGGGATGAATGTTTAAAGCTACATGCACAGCAGGAACAAATTAAAAATCAAGCGACTACCTTGCAACAAGAAATTTTAAAAATTACTGAAAGCACTAATATTATAAATAGTCACAAGGCGTCAGTGACGGATAATATAGCTCTCATCGACCAGTATAAAAGCAATGTATATTCAAATTACGGCCAAATCCAACAAAATGTAAATACAGCAGAAGAAGAAGCAAGTGACGCCGCTGACCTGAAATCATCGGCTCCTTTTTTAGTCGCGGCACCTATGGCAAACGACAATACGATACAAAAACAAAACGACGAGATTGACGCGACATTTTCGACAAAGTATACCCAAATCCTTTATCAAGAAGAACGAAACAAAACGGCGAAATTGGTGGTTTATTGGGTGAATGTTGTGTACTACATTCTAGGTTGTGTCCTCGTCTATTTTTTAATTTTCAGCGAAAAAACAGCAAAAATGATCTGGCAGTACAAACTTTTATATACAATAATTATTGCAGTGTTTCCTTTCGTGATTGTGACTATTGAATTGTATATAAAACAAGTTCTCGAGATGTTGTATGTAACCATCTTGGGAAAACCATATGAACCATCAAAATGGAAAGTAATGGGCGAACCAGAATTCAATAAAAAATCCCCGGGATACGGAATTCCAGATGAAGAAGGGTACTCATAAAACTACAGGCTATTCAAATTATCTGCAGTTTTATTTTTATGGTAAACGGTTTCGCTATCGGTTTCACTGTCTTCGTCTGCACCTTCCTCCCCGAATGATTTCCCATTGAGTTCTGCAATCTTCTTAAGCATGACGCCTTTCCATCCTTTTCCACTGCTCTTGTCGCGAAGAGAAACGCATTCGCCATATAACTTTTCCATATATTCTTCAATCTCCTTCGACTTGTTCGTTTTACTCGAATAGGAGGATCTGTACCAATCGTTGAATTCTTTGACTAGTAGGTTCTTCGGTAGATCTCCAGTCGCAACGTTGACGAGATGTTCCCTGACAAATTCCATAAGATAATCCTGTTTCTTCTGGTATTTCTCGCTCTCTTCCTTGACAGTTTTGCACATCGTCACGATCCCACCAGTACGAAAAGCAATCTTTACCATCCAGGCCAGCATGAATGGCGCCCAGATCTTGAACTTTTCGTCGAGACGGTCAATGAGAGGGAATTGATATGGTTTATCAGGGTCATTGTTAACCGGATTATTTGTAAAGTATGAAACGAATTTAAGAACTCGAATACGTCTCCATGTGCCATGATCTCTGCTTTGTACTTTTAAATAATGATTTGCGCAAATAACCGCATTTACTTGAGGAATAAACTGAACCAATTGCCCAAACAAAGGACGGCATGAGATCGGATCGGTACCACTGGTAAGTTGTTTCATCGGGCCTTCATTCATTTTTTCGTCCTCGGTGATTTCGTTGGTAAAGGCAAATCTCTTTCCAATCAAGGCGTACAATTCAGGAGAACTGACTCCTCGTTTTTGCCTTTCCGAAGTGTAGAAGCTCGCGTCCAATTCATTGGCATAGTCACCCAGAATGATCCGAATGAAATTGACCAGGGCCGATTTTCCGTTCTTACCAATTCCAGTATAATAATGGAGACACTGATTTAGAGTCGTATCACCAATCAACAATGACGCTAGATGTTCAAGTACATACTCGTAAACTTCTTTAATGGGAAACAAGGTCCGCAAATAATGTTCGATTTGTCCCAGCATTTCCTTGTCTTGAACTTCGTCGATTTCGGTATAGACCAAAGGACTTGATATCGAAATATAATCTTCCGGGTTTCCCTTTCGGAATATTTTATTCTCGAAATCAATGACGCCATTCGCACAACAAAACAAGTATTTATTTTGGTCTAATTTCTGTAAAAAGGTCGGGTCGTAAAACAATTCCTTGGCTTCCTTCATAATCTTGTCCTTGTCAGAAGAAGACCCCAATCGTTGAGCAATATCCATGTATTTAGTAGCGCGGACCATTATTTTCTTATGTTCTTCCGTGTCCGGTTCGAATTTGAGTGCCGTTTGCCAAACTTCCATTCCGCGTTCGAAATAGAGGGGTTTGATGACACTCGATATTGCTTTTCTCAAGGAAGTCCCACTATCGCTTTTGACCCAGCGGTGGTTTTCGAATCCGTACCAAATATTATCTTTGATTCCAGCCGACACGAATTGTCCACGAAAAGCAACATGTAAAACATGAGCGAGGTCACAATCAGTACAGCCAGAACCTTTTTTACTGTTTTCCTTTAGTGCAGTTGACTCGACAGTAAGGTCGATGGCGTGTTTCAAAGATCTAGATTGAATTTTTTCGTATTCTTCGGGATTTTCCTGTTTCGCCCAGTAGACGAGAGACCGGCTAGTCCGATTGTTTTCCTTTTTGTACGCCATTTTTTTCCATGTATCGCATATTTCGTGGATTTGACTGTAAACAAATACAGACGATTTCGCGCTCATCTCGATCCACACAATCAACAACTGCGCATTCATATTATGTAAAGCGAACCCAACTTGAATCCATTTATTATAAGAACCGGGTCCATAATACGTGTCGGGTAAACTAAGAACCAACTCGCGGACTTCTTGTAATTCATAGTCTTTCATCGGAATCGTCTCCAAGAACAAACTCACACAAGCGTCGAGGTCTTCTTTTTTCTGTATAGACAAAATCATTGGGTATGTTAGAGCAACAATTTCCATTTGCTTGGGGACAGATTCTTCATTTGTTGTCGCATGTCGTTTTTCGTATTGCTGTTTGAATTTTTGTATTTCAGGAAGCATGGAATCTTTTATTAACAAGCTCGGTCTTTGTTTGTATCTCGGGAATAACAGCCGATAATGCTGGCTCATAAGAGAGTCTTTGTTTTCTTCGGTCAACATTTGATTCACAATCCATTTGTTCTCGTCTAGATCAAAATGAACGTCATGGAACTGCGTCATTTCATAACAACACACATCGTCCTGTTTTTTGGAATACGGTAGGAGCCAACCATTTTTCCCGCTGCAGATCGAGTCGTCGAGAACATCTTCGAAACCGTTCGTATTGGTAATAGGGAAATGTTCCCATTTTTTCTTCATGGCAGAAACGACGCTTCTCTGGAGCCATAGTTGGTGTTCGCGAGCAAACTCGAGATTGATAATCATGTGGATACCGTCTTTAACTACGGTTTGTTCGTTTTTAATTTCCACCCGTGGGGCGGGTTTTTCCATAATAATGACTTGAAAATGAATATCTTCGTCCATTTCACAGAGGTCTTGAATTGCTTCAAGATACATGTGAATCAGTTCGGAGATATGTGCTAAAGTATAGTACCTCGAGGTCTGATCTGCATGAAATCGAAAATCAACGTCAACGAGTAAGACGCCGTCTTGGCCATTTTCAATGAATTGTCGCTGTATGAGATGGTGATCTTTTTTAGGTTTGATGACATCTTTCATGTACAGGCGTTGAAACTCGTCTTCGTCTTCGGGTTTAATATGGAATTTCCGTTTACTAAATTTCGAAAACTCGGTCATAGTCAATTGCTGACCCGCCGGGTTGGTTTGACTGATTGTGTGAGCATCCAGAAAATCTTTCAGGGACTTCCATTTTAACGGAGATTTTGAAGAAACGTCCATTCATTCACGTTTATATGTCTTTAGGTTATTATATTTATTAGGATTTTAGGATTTAGTATATCAATTTTTCATAAAAAGACAATTTATGAAAAATTGATGTAAACCTTAAAAATATAAGGGGTTTATATAGTTCTATACACAATGAGTTCCACGTCTCAATCAATAAGGTTCTGTAAAAAATGCGACAATAAATATTATCATCGGTTACAATATCCGAAAACGTCGACCCAAGATGACCCGCATGTCCAACCAGTTTTGACATTCTATTGTCGCGTGTGTGGGTTTGTGGATGATGAGCAAATGCCAAATTGCTTTTGTGTTTTGGATACACAAAAACACGAAACTGTAGATATGTTTGACCACGTTTACAATCAATATACGAAAATGGATCCAACTCTTCCGCACATTAGATTGCCGTGTCCCAATACTACCTGTAAAACCAATACTTCTAAAAAAGATAATCAGACAACCGATGCAATCTATATCCGATACGACAGCAATGGTTTGAAATACTTGTATGTGTGTACAGAGTGTGAGTACAAGTGGAAAAATTCTTAGGTTGTAAATATTCTAAAAAATTGATTTAGACACAAATATGTTTTCTTTCTATACATACATCAAACCATGTCGCGAACAAAAAAGGACATTTTGCCCTTGAATGAAGAAGAAGAAAATGAGTCTGATGCTTCCGATATAGAATCAGAAGAGGATGAGGAGAAAAAACCTGAAAGTGATGACGAAAATTCGGTGGACGATGAAGAGGAGGAAAAAGATGAGGAACTTTTGTTAGAAAGAGAAGCGGATAAAAAAATGATGGAAGATTTTGTTTCAGACAATGATGCGTCTGACGTTGACGACGAAGACGATGAATATGAAGACGAACTACAAAAATTCAAAGATTATCAGGTAATTTCAAGTCTGGAAAAACAACATCCCGAGATCATGCAGGTTAATTATGAGGAAGTTCTCCTTTTATCAAAAGTTGTACGTAACGTACGTGGCGAGATTATCGATCCACTCCATACAACTCTCCCTATACTCACAAAATACGAAAAAGCAAGAGTGATTGGTTCGAGAGCAGAGCAAATAAATAGAGGTGCGGCTCCTTCGATTCCGGTTGACGAATCGATTATTGACGGTCGCATTATAGCCATTATGGAATTTGAGAATAAATCGATTCCGTTTATCATTGCTAGACCACTGCCATCTGGAGGCATAGAATATTGGAAAGTCAATGATTTGGAAGTGCTTTAAAACGAACAACATGCTTTATTTTTTTTAAGCATGTTTAAATAAAAAATTGAATTAAAATCTTTGGAGCCAACAACATATACATCAAACAGAATGTCAAAGGTTGTCATAGCTAATTATAATCTCCAGTCTATTTTCAAAATTCCGAAAGGATTGGATTTGGAAGACACGACACAGGTAAAGTCATGGTGGATCAAATGGAATACACTTAAAATAGAATTGGTTGACGAAACCATTCTTAATGTCAAGCCTGAATTTGACGTTATGGAAAACGATCTAAAGTATCCAAGCGATGACCCGACAATCGAGGACGCGGAAGATTTTTTAGAAGAGGAAACTGAACAATAAAAAAAATACATGACTTAGCATGTTAAGACTTAGTTTTTCCAATTTTTTCCACAATCTAAACAAGTAATAAAAATCGTTGCGGCTTCATCTGCTGACCGCGTTTGCAATTCGTAATATGTACATCGTTTTGATTTACATTTTTTACAGGTGAACATATCAGTGGATGCCTCTAGATGGATAGAGAACTGATTTTTTACTCGTTTACTTTGTTTTTCAATCAAGGCTTGCCAAATGATTGGTTTCATTTCCTGATGTGTAATGAACGCGAAATCCTTTGGACTTATAGACCCATTCAAGAGCTGATCGCGCAGCTCCTTGTTTGTTTCTAGATTATTGAAAATAGTTCTTAGTCGGCTTATATATATTTCACAGAATAACGGATTTTTCCATTTTTTAATGATTTCGCGCTTGATCGCTTCTTGGATTGCATAATTATAAACGCCCATCTCGACGTTTTTTCCAGTAATATCACATCCCATTATTTTCCCAAACTGTATTTGCATATTTCCACGGAAAGCATCCGGTTTGGATTGGAGAGAGTGTACTATGGACATTTCGAATACTTATGTAAGCAAACAAGTAGTCTTTAATATAATTCAATTTTTTACTTAAAGCACTTAACAAAAGTAAGATTCGTAATCTAATTCCTCTTCACAATCATAGTCGTCATCTTGCTTCATCTTTACGACCTGCTTGGCTTTCTTTTTAGGCTTGACCTCTTCAACCTCCATTTCGTCTTCATCTTCCTCTTCCTCTTCGTCTTCCTCATCTTCTTCTTCCTCCTCCTCTTCTTCCTCTTCGTCTTCTTCCTCCTCCTCTTCCTCTTCTTCTTCCTCTTCCTCTTCCTCCTCCTCGTCATCTGAAACGACAAACCCATCTTTTTCGTACCCATTTTTGGTGGGATTTTTCGGAATTTCCTCCTCACTGTCAGATTCAATTTCATTTGTGTCGTCGACACCACCGGTTAGTTGCTCATATATTTTGATCCAATCTGCAGCACGCAAATCTTTAATGCCGTCGACCGATTCATTAATAATGATGATTGTACCGTAGAGAAAAGGACTCTTGATTGGCAAAATGTCGAGTGGAGGTGGTAAATCGTACTTGTTGATGTTATTTTCACGCCCGTCAGTCTTTCCATAAACACTCAAGTTGAAAGACCCGACATTCCAGCAAGACTTTTTGATGCAGTCGAATCCTTTCGGAGTCTTGAGACCTGCTTTTTTATATAGATCTTCCTCACTGAATTTCTTTAGATTACTGTCGGTAATCGTTCCATTCTTATCGATGAGTACAATGTATGGCATCCTTTCGTTTTCAGTGTGTTTTTATTTATGTCGTTTCCATATATAATAAATCCGTAAATCAATTTTTCTGATTTTGATTTTTCTTCATTCAATTATATAAAGAAAAAACCTTGGAATTGGTTAAGTTATGTTTAGATATATATTTCAAAGTATACTAATCCTCGCGTTTATAAATGTCTGTCACATGGGTTGGATTTATTTCAACAAACTAGGAAATTTTAAAAAGAAAGTGACGATAGAGACCAACAAACTGCAAAAAATAAATACAACGATAGACGAAGAGATGGATAAGACGGAAATCCCCCAAATAGAATTTTGCCAAATGGAATCAGATTTGGAGGAATTCATGAAGTCCATGATGCCTTAAACAGTAACAGGAGGAGTACCAGTAGTAGCAGTATCAGGCACCCATGATAGAAACGGGAAAACAGGCGAAAAAAACCATACTATATCACTAACTGGTTTTGACTTGATAATAGGATTGACTCCTATTCCTAGTAAATAAGGTTTGGGGTTATCATAAATCCAGAATGGCGAATAGGCAATTAACATGAAACCCCAGGCCAATAAGAAAACAAATCCAATCAAATTAGCTGACGCAGTTGAGATTTTCATTTTGTCTCTGCCCTCTTTCTTTCTTTGATGCATTTTTGCGATAGGAATAGAAAACCCTACAACAAAAAAACTAAAAGACAAAAAACAAATAATTATTTTAAGGATGTTATCGTTTGAGACAACTGCATAAGTCACAGCGGCATTTGTAATGGTAACAATACCAAAAAACATGACGATTGTTAAAACCGCATAGGCAAACATCATTTGTGTGTCTTCCAATGCATCGACCTGGTTTGAGCCATCTAATTTACCGGTCCCGATGACTACCTGCGCATATGTTTCTCCTTTGTCGTCGACCGGATAACAGGTTTGCTCTGTTGTTGTTGCAAACCCTTCTTTCGGTTTTGCAGGTGACACATGAATATCCGAAGAAATCGGATCAATGATTTGTTCCTGGCCATATTCGATGGGGATACGGTTTGATTCGAATACATGTTCGCTCAAGAGAATTTCGCGGTAAATCTGAGATGAGGGCTTTGGTGTTCCAGTAATGTTGCGAAGGATTTCGTTTTTGACCAGTATAACTTTCGGAAATACAAACACGTGGTCTTTCGTTTTTGCAGTGGTGTAGTAAATGTTATTGCTCTTTTCCGAAAACGAATTATTCAAAAAAGTAGCGGCATCAAAAATTGTTGTTTTTTTCTGTAAAAATAAATCCAAGGCATTTTCCGGTGCATCGTCTCGTCCCAATAAAAAGAAGACGAAATAAATACTATGTTGCCCGACTCCGTTTTCTACGTTATGTTTGATTATCAACTCGTAGTTGTGTTGAAATTTTCCATATGCATGTAATTTTTTGGTCAACATCATCTGAGTTGGATGAAATGATCCCAAGGCCCCATTTATAGTAGTAACATGTGAACTCGCTCCATTGGTCCAATTGAATACACCTTTGCTCGAAGTCGACATTAAAATTGCCGGGTAATAGTGATATTCAAACTGAAAAGAAGGAGAAGTAAAGGTTAATGTGAAAAATGACTGAGTTATCGTCTTTGGCTTTATGAGTATTGCATGATTCATTTATATATAATGGACATCACATAAAAAACCCGTTCTAAAAACAGTTAAAATGGTATATATGAAAACAAGCCGCTCTCATAAATTGTCGCGATGAAAACATCCTGGTATGGATCTACAAAAATATGATCTTGGTTAGATATCTCGTCACAGCCATATTCACTACTCCCAGACTTTCCTTTCACTGTCAGAGGAATTTTTGTCTGTAGATTTCCTCCTGCTCCGCCTCCAGCTACGGTATAATACTGCCATTTATCTCTCGAGGTATTTACTCTTCTTCCCATAAGAGGTAGAATGTCTCCACCTTTATTTCTGGTCAAAATACCGACTTGAGCATACTGATGATTGTAACCTTGAGTAGGAATATTGATGGGAATACCCTGGCTACCACCTAAATCGCATCTGATGGGTGGGACATAGGGGTTACTTAAAGGATCTCCTCCTCCTCCACATCTTCCAGCATCTGGAATCATCGTTGGAGTTTGAATCATCGTTGTAGTCGGAATTATCCTTGTAGTCGGTTTCTGAATCTGTTTCCCTAAATCATGTAGTTGATGTACAAAATAAAGCACTAAACAAGCAAATCCGATTAAAAGTACCCACGTTAAATTACCGAGACAGATTCCGGAAACACATTTTTTGAATCGAGGCATATGTATCTATATAATTTTCAATAGATAGATATTTCACTACGGTTTTTTTATGGAACAGGATTTCGGTTGGAACCACATATTTTTTAACAAGATGAGAACCATACCACATAAAAATACACCGATGATCCAAGTAACAAAACCATTTTTTTTGAAAAACAATTCGAAAAATACCTGAAGGGATTTATCCAACTTTTCAAACAGTTTGTTCTGTTCGTTGGCCATTATTATATTACTTTATTTTTTTTAAGGTATTCATTCTGCTCGTGCTAAGGGGATATCGATATCTTTGGCTTTGGTGCAAGTTGAAGTCCGTTTAAAAAATTTTGCGTAAATTAAAAACCCCACTATGAAAAATGTTATCGCATGGAGGAAAAAAAAGAAGAAATTTTTCGTATTCCCATTGTAGGTAAATAATTTGCTCATAAAATCTTCAAACCCTTCCGGGTCATCGTATTTTGCCTGACATCTATAACATTTATTAAGTACACCATCGGGCCATTTGTTAATATGAACACCTTTCCCTACTATACTCATCGACATTCGATGGACAACCACGTCTATTTTCTGGACGGCATCTCGAAACATTTCCTCGAGTTCTTCCAAAGGCGGGAAAACTAAAATAAGAATCCGGACGGGAATTAACAAGGTAAAAAATATGGTATCAATGACATAATATATAATACATTTTGGTGAATTCTTCATGCGCTCAATCGCGCACTTGATATAATAAAAAATAGACAAGAAGGCTTTACTAATTCCTTTCAAAATGTTCATTATGGGTTTTAACAAATTGGAAAATTTTTTACCTAGACCTTTTATCATTTTAAAAATTTTCATGATTGGTTCTAGACCTTTTTTTAAGGGGCCAATAATTGCTTTTTTAATATCTTTCATTATATTGCGTGCCATCTTTATATATTGGATAAAGAAATGGATTCGTCTGCTGTATCGTCATACTCGGGGTTGATTTCTTCTTCCTTTCCTTCATCGTCATTCAGCAAAGCTTTTTCATTGATGGCGTAGCGTCCTAAATATTCATTATCAATATAATGTTGCCATTGGTCTTCTCTCGTTTTCTCGGGGAGATCTTCTGGATTCCCTCCTAGTGCTTTAAATTTTTGATAATTATTAATACCGTATTTTTGGGTATAGAAAACACCATCGAAATCATCTGGTATTTCGCGGTATCTGTGAATAATGAAACTCTTTACTCTGTTTTGCCACCCTCTTCCTTTATAAATATTTTCCAGTAATAATCCTTGGTCATCTTCAGTTTCAGGATATTGTAAATTTTTCTCGGTTTCCAAGTTATCTACGGTGGAAGGGCCGATGATCGAATTGAAATTTCCGCCAAAATTAGGAAACTCATAAATAGTGACTTTTAATCCTTCTGGGACCTTTATACCAACAATACTTCCAGTAAACCCATCTCTTGAATTAATAGATTTAACTTTTCGCGGTTGAGGAAATTTGGTATTTGTTTTTTTGAGCCCAATATTGACCGTAGAAGAAGTGGAAGAAAATGGAACAGTAGAAAATTCCACCAATCCATAACTAGGATCGTTTGTACCGGCTATGGTCTCTGTCTCATTATTCGAACTCGATTGGCCCTTTAACGCACTCGAATTCGATTTTCCTTTAAAAGATTCCTTTCCGAATAATTCGTACAAAACAAAATACAGAAATAAAGATATAATGAATCCTATTATAAGAGTATGCATTATATTATGGAAATATTTCTTTTAGTTAAACATACCCATAGATTGAATCGAATCTATATTTTGATTTAAACGTTTAAAGCCTAATTTCATTTCTGCGCGCAAATCATCCAATGCGTCAGATTCAATGATATCTTGTTTCTTTGTTGTAAATTTTTCTGGTTGGTCTTCTTCCGATTTCCCCGCTTTCTTTGTTTTTTTCTTTTCTCCTTCATCTTCTTCTTCTTTCTCGCTTTCGCTTTCCGTTTCCGTTTCCGCTTCCGTTTCAGGTTCATCTTCTTTTTTTTCATCAGTTTCAAATCCTTCGTTGCCTATCCATGGTTTTGAGATTTTGGTGCCAAATTTGAGTATATTTGCTACTGATATGGCGATAATCATAATAACCGTCATATTTTTGCTAAAGCATGAAGTAATCAAGCCAACCAATAGTATAATAGCAATCGCTGTATAATCCCCTTCTGTACCGAGTTGGATTATGTTGCCAATAGAAACGATGAAAACAAAAATCAAAATATATTTATTTGTGAGTAAAAATTTTGACTTTTCCAAACTGGATTTTTTAAAATTCATGTTGTTGTATATTAGTAAGTTGGAAAAAAAAGTCTGCGCACTCTCCTAAAACTTGACACTGTTTGTTTTCATTTTTATGTCGTAGAAGCCATCATAAATTATAATCATATTTCTAATTCATTCGCTTTGGCAAAACTGTATAAATCCAACACTTCTTTAATCACTTCTTCTCGCTGTATATCTTCTCTATCAAACTCCAAACTTGAAATACTCGTTGAACGTTTACCCTTGAACCTTCCTAGAAAGTCTTCCAAGCCGTTTCTCTCTAAAGGCTTGTCGTGCTGGTCTAAATCTCCAGTAATAACCATTCTGCTGTTCTCTCCTAGTCGAGTTAGAAGCATTTTCATTTGTGACACGGTCGAATTTTGCATTTCATCTGCGACAATCCACGTATTTTTAAAAGTCCTTCCGCGCATGAAACCTAGCGGTGCGATTTCGATTGATTTTTTTTCAAGTAATGTTTTAATTTCTTTTGAGGTAAAATTTTGGTATAAGATATCATATATAGGACGAAGCCATGGCGCCATTTTATCTTCCATCGTTCCAGGTAAGTATCCGAGATCTTCGTCAACAGAGACGGACGGACGCGTAAAAATAAGTTTTTCAAAAGATCCAGAAAGAAAACATTTAATTCCATATTCGGTTGCAAACAGCGTTTTTCCTGTACCAGCCGGCCCATTCGCAATAATAATTTTCTGCTCATTATTTTCAAGTAACGAAATATAATGAAATTGGCTCTTGGTACGAGGGGTCGTAAACTGATTATTTTTTTTCGGAGGTGATGTTGGAATGTCGTGGACAGATACCAAGTCTTCGTTTGAGCAGTAAAATTCAAGAAGCTGATCACCCATAACACGTTGTTGCTGCTGTTTGAAATGCCGACGATTTCTTTTATTTTCTTCTTTCTTTACTTTTTTGAAATGTTTCGCCTGAGATGGTAAGCCTAAGGTATACTCGACATCATTCGGCTTCATTCTATATAATGACGGTATAAAATAGCTAAACCGAGGTATATTCCGTTTCATTGAAATAGTTGTAGAGTAAATTTTCTGGATTTCTGTTTTTAACTTCCCCGCATATTAGACTTGCACTCTCAAACATTTGCCGTAAAACGTCAGTTGGTGTATTCGACCCGGACTTTATGAAACCATTTTTGAGCAAGTATTTTCTTACTTCGGGCAAAGGTGTGTTTTTCAATTTACTGAGTTTCAAATTTGTATTATTCCTGATTGTTTTATTTGATACTAGAACCGAGATGCGAGGATGTTGTTTGGATTTCCCTACATGAAAGGTGCGTCTACAAATTCGACGTTGTTGTTTTGGTTTCTGTTGTTGTTGTTGTGGTTTATTGATTTTGTGTCTTTGGTCACGGAGAGATAATTCTTCAAGTTGCTTTTGCATGTGTTGATCGAATCGATCAGCGGGTATATTTTGCTGTACAATAGACTCCGAGGATGGTTTGGGAATATTATGATTATGATTCCGTTGAGTGGAATGTTTCCACGTTTTATAGGTTGGAAGTGTGCCGTTTTTCAAACATCCATATTGTGGTACTTGATGTTGAGGTGGTTTGAGAACCAAATTATTCCCAGGTGGTGGTTGGTTATTCATGATAAACGTGGGAGGAAGATTCACTCGATTCTCATATGGTAAGGTCGTTGTTGTATAATTTTTCATGGTGTGATTGTGATTTTTCTGGAGAAATGTTTGTTGAAGAGTAGTAGTAGTAGTAGTCGGTTTTTGTGGCGGCGTCGTAGTTTCAGAAAGTCCTTGAAGATATTCGAGAGAATCTTCGAAATCTGTCTTGGGGGCGACATATAGTAATGGTTTTTTCTCAAGTACATCGCGTCGTGCTTGACCATCTTTTTCTTTATATTTTTCTTCGTATTGATTTCGGAACATTTTCAACAAATTACGTTTTAAAGAGGATGCGTTTTTGTTTTTATTCGTGGGATTTTTAACCTTGATTGGTGGAATTTTTGGACTATCAGCAGCCGGTTTTCTGTTTTTTCGTGTTGTTTTTGCAGAATTTATAGAAAACAGTGCTGGATTAATCTGAATCGTTCTTTCACTCATTATTTAATAATGTAATGTAGATTAAGTTTATTCAAAACTAAGTATACATTGTGGAAATATTCGTGGAAATGGAGACTTTTCTATTTTCTAAAAAGGTTTCGAACCCCGAATCCATGTCTTCTTTGCTGATTTTCCTCTTTTCACAAACGTCTAATCCATAGACACGATGAGAATGTGATACTTTGACATACGTGAATAATTGCTCCATGTCTCTACCATTATACAAAAATTTATCTTTTCTCTCTTTGATCCATTTGGACAAGCCATCGAAGCCAAGTATCCATTTATTCTGGATGACTTTTGCGTTAAAAATCTGAGAGAGTTCCAGAGCATCATATGGTTCCATGGTAAACTTCCACAAAAATCTTGACCGTAACCCTTTATTTATCTGGAAAAATGTGTCGTTCAATTCGTTTTCGTATCCCGCAACAATCACCATTAAATCTTGTTTATTGTCCGAGAGAGCTTCACATAATGTATTCACGCATTCTTTCGCATATGAATCGTCGTTTTGCAAACTATATGCCTCATCGATGAAAAGAACACCACCAATACATTCATCAATCACTTTGCGTGTTTTTATGGCAGTTTGACCTAAATATCCAGCAATGAGGTCTGTTCTTGTAACCTTTTTGAATGTTTCTTTTTTCAGGATTCCTAATTTGCTGTACATTTTTCCGATTAGTTTAGCGACTTCTGTTTTCCCCGTACCAGGCGGACCTACAAAAATAGTGTGCTTATAATCCGCAAATTTCGTTCCCGTGTTGCTTTCCATCACGTCGAATCCTTGGATAAAATAAAGTAACTGGTTTAGAATACACGTTTTCAATTTCACAAGTCCGACCATGTTGTGCAGGATTTCTAGTTCTTCTTTGATTTTATGAAGGGATTTCAAGTCTATATTGTATTCCTTCGTCTCGTCATATGGGTTTTCTTGCAGTAAACTCAATAAATCGTCGGTTGTTTTCAGTTTACACGTAATGGTTATTTTTTCACGGATAGGCGTTTTCTCGGTTTGTTCCAATAAAAGTATTAAATCGAGAATGTATTCGTGATCTTCTTTCCACTTTTTGTAAGCAGTGTTGTATTCGTTCTGTGGAGTATTGTAGCAGATTGAATCGGTACCTCTGTCTAGATAATCAACGAAACCGATGTGGCTTTTTTTATGAGGGGGATATTTATTCATTTTTCGATTTTACTTTCTCTCAAAAATTCGTTTTATTACGGTTTCCATCAAAAATAAAAGGTACTTATATATGAAACAACAATTCACCAGAAAGAGAAAAAAAACATTGGAGGAGGAACCGAAACCTTTTTCAATTTACACAGAACAAGACTATGCAAGCAATGACGGAATGTTGACTACAGTTTGGGGTCCACCAATGTGGCATGTCTTGCATACGATGAGTTTTAATTATCCGGTAAGTCCTTCTGAAAAACAAAAACAAAAATACTTTTCGTTTTTGAAAAGCTTGTTATATGTTCTTCCATGCGGAAAATGTCGTGATAATTTGAAAATAAACTTTAAGAAACTCCCGCTTACCATGAAACATTTAAAGTCGAGACAGACTTTGTCGAGATATGTGTATGATTTGCATGAACTGATCAATACCATGTTGGGAAAACAATCTGGACTTTCATTTGAACAAGTGAGAGAAAGATATGAACATTTCCGGTCGAGGTGTATAACGGCAAGAAACCGAATAAAGAAAAAGATACTGGAAAAAGGATGTACCGAACCGTTGGTCGGAATAAAGGCGAAATGTGTTTTACAGATTCTTCCAAATAGTACAAAGTGTGATACATTTCAAATAGATAAAACGTGTGAAAAGATCCGTACCAATATTTAAGAGAAAAAGCATTTAGGGGATTTGAACATATACTTCTATAGTATAGTATAGTATAGGATTTCATGAGTTTATCGAACATTAATGAATTTATTCCGGACATTTCTCAGAATATTCCTGAACCAGAAAAAAGAGTGGTACCTTTCTGGACACAGGATCCCAATGTGATTTTCCAATACCCGCTCGAGTTTTTCCCAGTAGAGCAAATGGCGCTGGAGCAAAAGTTGAATGCAATTACTCGTCTCGTTTTGATCCTGACTTTGATTTTATTCGTCATGACGAAACATGTACGAGTACTTTTTGTAACGTTTTTGACCTTGGGTTCGATTGCTTATTACGGTTATGTGAACACACCTAAAAAGGAGAATTTCGAAGGAAAGTCTCCCGTTGACGAGATGGTCGTAACTGCAAATTTCGACACATCCGACGTATTTGCAGACCCGAACATTACAAATCCATTTAATAATACTCTCATGACTGATTACGAAAAAGCAGAACACAAAAAGCCGGCCCCACCTGCCTATTCCGAAGAAACCAGTAAATTTATTTTAGAAGAAGTAAAAGGGTTGATTGCCGAAGCGAATCCAGAACAGCCATTGATAAATAATAAATTATTTCGTAGTTTAGAAGATGATTTGAAATTCGAACAATCTCTTCGTCCGTTTTTCAGTAATCCTGCCACCACGATTCCCAACGACCAAACCGCATTTGCCGATTTTTGCTACGGAAGTATGATTTCGTGTAAAGAAGGAAACACTTTTGCATGCGCAAGAAATTTAGCAAGACATTCTACTTGATTGTCAATATTTTTTCCCATTAGTATAGTATATATATACATGATGAGTGCATTTCCTGTTGAAACAAATTATATGTTTAGTAACATGGGGCGTATAGGGAGCGATAGTACGGACAAATCCCAAAAAAATATCCAAAATTCTGCCCATCTGAACTCGGTTTTATATAATCATTTCAGTACATTACCGGAACGTGGTCACGTCGCATTCGCTTCTGCGACGCATGGGTTATTGGTAGATGGAGTTAGAGGAGGAGGACCTGGATTGGATGGAACTGTCATTGATCACGAATCGAAATTATGGATGAAAGTTGGACAAGAACGTCCGGTGGAAAAGCTCATGTTGATGCCTAGACCATTTCTAACTGTCCCTTTTCTCGGACGCGGGTCTTGTGACCCGCAAATTGAATCTCAAATGCAACAAGGCGAGATTGTACGTGGAAGAAAAAGCGTAACGACGGTCATGGAGAAGGCATTTGTGGATCCGAATACTTTTCCACTAGAAAAGGGATTGTATGACCGAGTACAAGATTCCAGTCAGCAGATTCAGGAAATGGCTATGGATGGCTGGGCTCGAGGTGGGTCTTCCACACGTGAATCTGGAGAGAAATACTTTAGCAAAAAATAGCGCGGTTCGATTTTGTTCCCTGGTATATTATATATAAAAAAATGTCGAAAACAAAAGGAGGTGGATTATTATTTCTCGACCTTGGAAAAGGTGTAACGGCAGGAGAAGGACCTACCTATGGAGGAAAAAGAACCTTTTTCCAAAGACTTTTTGGAAGCAGCAAATCAGCAAAGCGTCGATCCCAATCGAAGAAAAAAAAGACTCGTAGACGACGAAGATAGGAACATAACCGAAAAAAAATAAATATAAATGGTATTATATTATACCATTTATTCTCAATTCATGGGTAAACAGAAAGAGCTAGAAGAGTTTATCGCGCATTACAAGGAACTTCCCTCGTGGGTATATTACGAAGATAGTAAAACATACCGAGAGACGATACGTAAAATATTCAGGTTTGATGAATCGAAAACAGCAAGCTATATAGCAGGTATTAAAACTGAAGTGTATGCCGAAATGGATGAAGAATCAAAAGACGAACTCACGTTTGACGAAAATCAAATGGAAAAAGGAATGGATTTCTTATACGAAATCACGAAAGATCAGCCCCTATTTTTCGATTTGTATACGTTGGCTGCAGGATGCATGTTTTCTACGGATCCAAAAATAGGACAAGTAGTCATTTGCAGTTACGACACATTATTGCATTACCATACCATCGTCTGGTTTTTCTTGCACGGTGGGTTTTCAGCAGTCAAAAGTTGTCCGGCCTATGAAAAATTGCGCGTACATTTTCGTTGTGTAAATTAATGTCCAAAGCAGTATATATAGATGGCATCGACAAGAAATAAAAATACTCCTGGGAATTATGCTTTAGAACAGTGGTCTCTCGAAAAACAATTTCAATCAAAAACATATATTCATGGAGCACAGGGCCGGCCTATCGAGCCTTTGTATGCAGGTAATGGATTAAAAGGTGGTCGAATTGTAGCACGAGATTTAGCAAAAAACGATTGTGATATCGAGTCGTTCCTTTTCGGGATTGGATCTACAAATTTAGTGACTCCACTAGCTCCCGTCCAGCCCGAGTTGAATGACTTGAAAACGCTGGATATCATGCAGAAGAAACCCATGTATGTACCAGAGCCATTGATAGTTGAACCCCATCAAAGGCATTTCTATTTGAATTAGAATTTTTCTGTCTACTATAATGTATAATGCCCAGATATACTCCTCCCTCCATTTCTCCTCCGCCTTCTCCACCAGATGGATGGTGGGGAAATCAAGGAAGTCCCAATTATTCATATAATGATATTATCCG
>Ga0214919_10000600_pt1 | contig 61152 bp, 54 predicted proteins | sample LL1503_MetaG_FD_177994 | JGI IMG/M metagenome (GOLD analysis project Ga0214919, IMG submission 177994) | Freshwater microbial communities from Lake Lanier, Atlanta, Georgia, United States - LL-1503 | ecosystem: Environmental > Aquatic > Freshwater > Lake | place: USA: Georgia | collected... | reverse complement strand
ATTTCTAATAAGTGTATCATTATGATATTTGAACGTGCTAATATTAAACTCAGCTAAAAAATAATTATGTAGTAAAATAGGCATAATAAATGTACTTGTCTTTACACAGAAGTAAATAGTGTAAAGAATAGGGATGTTAAACGGTATATTATTATATGGATTTTTACATATTAAAGGCGATGGGAAAAAATAGGTGGAGTTGGTTAATGCGGCGTTTATCATATTAACCAAGTCTCCTAGTTTAAATAAATATTTAGAACCCTCTTGAAATATCGTAATCACATTTGTCTGGGTTTCATCAATAGGGTTTAAACATAAATCGTGCGCAATTTTGACGGTAGCTTTTTTATATTTATATAGGTGCGCAAATTTGGATAATGCATAATAAGTGCGCTGAACTTTACAAAATACCTGTAATACTTCTGCTTTTACTTCTAGTGTTACAAATGGATTGTTTAACATTTCATCCAATAACCAAAATTTATAAAAAATGAATTTTTTTATACGGGGTCTATTTGAAATACTTACTCCATATTTCAAACTTAATTTAAACATATAATCATAATATAAACATTGTGTTATAGAAACGTTTTGTAATAATACATGACGCCAATATTCATGATGATATCCACTAAGTGGTAAAAAAAAACTAGTCGCTCCTATATGTGTTTGAATTATATAATATATACTAATCATAATAGATATTATACTACATTTTTATATACTTTGTTTTGTAATTAAGAATTTGGGGTGTTGTTCAAAATCCAGGATTATAACTATTATCTCCTCCCATATCTATCACTTTAATACTTGTCACATTATTCTGAATAGTCAACTTAGCAGTACTACAGGGCGCATCCGCTGGCTCAGCTACACTGAACATAGATTCTATTGCTCCATCAACGTCTACATTTTCGTATTTCACTGCTTCCTCCAGCTTGTTCATTTCTTCAATATCCAACACCACTTGAAATGAACTAGTGCCATATAATCCTTCTTGACCACACATCACATTGGCAGACACCCCTCGTAAATTATCCAGTTCGGCATGTCTTGCTGCCTTCAAGAACATCTCGGGCGTCTCCTCAAATGAAGCCTTTGCAATAGGTCCAATGTTATCATTATTGATGCCATGTCTAAAGATAGATATCAGTTTATACGTAAATGCCATCCTGTCGCATAACAAACACATATGATGATAATTGATATAGGTGCCGTCAAACTCAATAACTTCTGCCAACTCATTATAAATAGTTTGTCTAGCAGCTTCAATGCCTAACGTATCGTAAATTTCTATAATATTGTTACTGAATGTTCTAGTACCATCAATATAATCCAAGGCCAAGATGCTCATCAAATTAGTACCAATTGTATCTAGAACCCAGATATCCTGTTTTTTATACGTACCTTCTTTTTCAACTAGATTATTTTTAATCTTTCGCAATATTACTTTATCAATTCCTTTGATGCCTCTAATCACTATATTCTGAAGTAGCTGGTCCTGGAAATTTTTCAACACATAAATTTGGTCGGACTGGTCTAGGTCACTCACCTTGGCCTTCTTTTGTGCTCCTTTAGACCCTGTTTTTAGTACATTGTTCATTCTAACACGAAACACTAATTTATCCGAATTATAATCTGAGTAGACACAGCTGATTTCATCACCATAACTATTTTTCAGAGTGAAGTTAATATCGTCCATGGTAATATTTTTCTCTAACATTACCTCGGCATCCATGCTCATTCTCATCACCCATTTAGATTTTTCATTAGTATCTTCAGATATTGTCGCGTTGGCGCATTCATCAAACATCGTTTCAAACGCCTTATATTGCGCCATAGTGTTCTTATCCTCATCTATCAAGGTGTTCAAATCATCCGGGTCAAAGCAAATCTCTGTAGATTTCACTAACTCCGCGAGTTTGGTATGTTCTAACATATACATGATAGATTGCGCTTTGTTTTTATCCGTTTCATCCTCCGGTTTTAGGTATACCGTTAATGACGGATTCTTCGGTTCTGATGATAATGATAAGATTTCCTCAATTCTGGGAACACCACGGGTGACGTTAGACTTGCTAGACACCCCTGCGAAATGAAATGTATCGAACATTGTAAGACCGTTATAGATGTTAAAAGTTCTTGTATCTGCGATTGTTAGGTCATAAGCATATTTTGTTGTATTTGGCACTTCTTCAATACTTTTGATTTTATCAAATAATACATCAACATATGATTCCTTTGTTCTAGGTTCAAATACTATTTTACCATCAATCTCATTGGGTACAGTCAAATATTTATGATTAATTTCATAATTACGCGGGTACGTATAGTCTCTTAGGAGTTGTGTATTTACAATTTTATAATCTATCTTGGTATTTAATATATGTGCTAATTTTTGTGCTTGTTTATTTTTAACTAACAGTGTATACATTTGATGAATGTTTTTGCTTAGTGTGCCTCTATTATTTGAATCTTGCTTTTTACATTTATAAATATAACCATAAATGCCCAAATTATTTAATATTTGTTGTACATCAATCAACATTCGTTTGCTAACTGATGCCATGGTAATTTGTTTTGCAATAATATCTAGTGACCCATCTCCTCCAATATACCCATCCAAGAATCCCTTTAAGCATTCTTTATTAGAGAATATAATTTTATCACTAATGAATTTATTATGGCTTAACTTACCACATAATTGGTCTAAGATATGACATAATACTGTATTGTAAATACGCAAGTCTTGACTAGTCCATCCGACCTGCCCTTTGTCTTCATGTTTATAAATTTTAGTAGTTAGATTCCATTGCTTACATAACTCTTGAATAGGTTTAAAATATTCAATGTCATTATTCGCTATAGACATTTGGAATTTTGTCATACATCCTTCAGCTGCGTAGGAGCCAACTAGGTAGCCGAAATTATAGTCAAGTGGAATTACTTCAGGAATATTATATGCGTTCATATTAGTCTGTTTCATATACACACAACCAGGATTGAATCCAGTCTTGGTCTTACAGCCATTTCGTAATTTAATACCAACCTTTTGAGTAAATGTATCACTGCGTTTATATGGTAATGTAAACGTTTTGCCATGATGCTTCTTCCACCAATGAACCTCGTGCATGACTGCTTTCGCTTTATCTATTTCAGAGGTATATACATATTCTGATGGAGGTAATACTGACTTGAGATTCAGTTCATGTGTTTCAGTAAATTCAATCTGTTTGGTACTTACTGGAAGATAATCGCCTACTTTCAAGCTGTCGCCATCCGCTGCTACAATTTTACCATTAATTAATTTCAAGAATGATTTGGCTTTGGTAGCAATAACTTCACGATTTTCATGGGTTGTCACCTTAATCATGGTATCAGTTCCATCTTTATTAATCACTGGATGTCTTGTTACTGCTTCTATTTCTTTCCATAAAATATCACCACTTTCATTGCATGACGGAATTTCATAATATTCCCCCATTTCAGCATATGTAGTATCCTTATCCTTATAATATTCTAATTTTTTAGGAGCAGCAATATGTTTTTCAATGAAATCTCCGATTTGTACCTTTTGAATATATCCAGCACGGTCACGCACTATAATCTCAGTTTCATAGGTAACCGAGTTTAGTGTGTTATGAACGATGACACCATAATCCGTCATAAATGTTTGGTTCGCTGGAACAGTGAAATCATATACATATTCTGCCTGGTCTGGTGTATATAACTCAATCTTGACGATTTCATCCCAGATGACATTAGAGTTGGCTGCCTGGTTCAAGATACGCAAGTCATCCTTAATCATATCGGCGCTGGAGTGAGTTTCAAAGATTTCAATATATTTTTGTAATGTTCGGCGACCGATGGATTCTTTTTTAATCCAGCGACCATAATTCCGGCTCTGACCAGGTAATTTCAACATCTGGCCGCACCTAGCGATTACTTCGCCTAGACCATTAATTTTATCAATTTCATCAGACAAGTCATGAGCGGATTCTCTAGTGGAATAATTGACTAATTCGTTTAATTTGTCTGAGTGTACTAAACTACCAATATGTTCCTTATATAAGGCGCTATATTTCGCTGAAATATACAAATTGTACATAGCAGAACCTCTTGTATGATTCTCTTTGATGGAGCCAAATATACCGAAATAATTCAATAATAAGGCCATATCTTTAGTCAACTGCTTGCTGCGACTACATGAGCGAATTTGATGATGAATTGGGTCATTTTGGAAATTACCATCACCATCAAAGTATCCTTGAATTAGTCCTGCTTTGCATTCGTTCGGCGCTAAGAATATGAAATCGGGAATACGCTTTACAAAGGACCCATTGTCGCATGTAGCTAATATAAAATCTGCCAACGGTTTATGACTGAAACTAGTAGTTACACCAGGACCATATTCTCCTGGTTTAGTATTTAATCTACACTCCCTTCCAAATCTTGTTGCGAATTTTTTAGTATTTTCAATGAAGTGTTGTGAAATATTCGTAATATTAATAGCGCCAGTGACATCTTGTACCCCTGGTTTTTTGCTCAAGTTACCTTCTGCCAAATAAGCCCCAATAAACCAGCCAAACAAATAGTCCAGTTTAAATTCTTTAGAATCAATAACGATGGTCTCGTTGACAAATGTGTTATCAATATGTTTAGCTACTGGGATGCGCATACCAACTGCCATGTCTGACCCGACGATTGGTTTCACAGTTTGGTCCTTACGAATAAGATGTGAATGACTTGGCGTAGTATTTACGACGCGTCCACTTTTCGTGGTAACTTTCATTAGTTCGCCATTAACAGGATGTCGGCTCACATGCGAAATCTTATTCCAATGCGTTTGCTCGTGTCCATCTACACCAACAATATAGTATTCATCATCTAGCGCTTCTAGCAATGTTTCTACACTATCTTCGTGACCAGTATTGAAGGTGTATTGGGGTAATTGTGTAATTAAATTGTCACATAATTTCCCAATTTCTCCTGAGAGCATAGAAATTTTGTGTGTATTTTTATTTTTTTTTACACACCTAATATGCTCACAAAACATGACGCTCATCTGAGTTGTCGGCTCGCCAATGCTCTGCGCCGCAATCATCCCCACCATTTCACCAGGTGCAACAATTGCGCGTTTATAATTCATACTAATCATTTCAAGCAACAAGATGAGAGCAGCACGATTAAATCGTTTTACAAACAGTAGGTCTTTGGGTGACAAGTAATAATAATAGAGGACCTTGAACAACGACGTGGGAGGAGCAAACCGAATCTTTTCCAAATTGGCATAAGTATTCTCTATTAATTCAAAGGCTTCCATTGGGGTAATATCTACCAATGAATTTGCGTTGATGTTTTGTTGACCCTGTACGTTATTAATAATATGACCAAAAGCTACTGGAATATTCACAACGCTGTCGCTCTTGTTCTTGAATACATTCTTAATGATTTCGGCACGTGCCTTAATCATCATGTCAGTATATTCCTTACACTTTTCCTGAGCTGCGGGCATCTGTTTCTTACTCCGAGTAAGAGCCTGTTTAATAAATATTTGCGATAAGGCCTTGGACTTTGCATCATCTGGAATGTTGAAGTGTGCGTAAATATCCTGGATGCTCATCGTGACAATAGGAATTTGCTGATTCTCCACCTTGATAGTGTCAATATTATCATCACTATAGGCGAATTGAACCACCTTGCTTTTATTATTTCGTACAGTCATGTCGTAGTTTACCATAAGGTCTTCCATGCCCTTGATAAGTCGGCGCTGGATGTATCCAGTGGTGCTGGTGTCACGCACCTGAAGACCGTTTGCTAGTCCAAAATTAAGGGTAGTTGGGATAGTCAAGTCATACATTTTTGGATGATTTTCTACACCAATGACGTTTATTTCCACTATCTTATCTAATACTACATCATTGTATGTTTCAAAATTACGATGAGACACTGTCCATACAACACGGTTCATCTTGTGTTGTTTGTTTTCCTCAATTAGTGGAATCTTTTCCTTAAATATTTTACCCCACTGAGCGCGAATTGTTAATCTATAGGTTGGTTTAATATTTTTAGTTCCAAGATTATTTGATTTGAGTGGTGTCATGAACATTTTTCCGAAAATTCCAAGTCGCGAACATAACATGGTAACACCTTCAATAAGACGTTTTGACGCGGAACCTACTTCAACTGATTTTTTGCCAATAGTTCCGTCTCCTGAGAAATAGCCGTTTAATAATCCAATGTTAAAGCAGTCTGGCGCAATAAATGCTTCGGTAGGAACATATTTATTGGCTGCTCCACTACCAACTAATTTAGTTAGGAATGTAGACAATATCGTTGATGCTCCAATCACACTGTTTGATTTACCGCCAATTTTATTTATTCTGGTGGATTCAGTCCAATGAATTGCGTGTTTATCATACCACTGTTTTACGAATGAAGTAATATTTTCATTATTGTTAGTAATAGATACAGTCTTTTTATCAGCATGTCCTTCAGCCAAGAACAGTCCAATGAAAATCCCGTTTTCTTCATTTAACTCAAACGTGTCTGGGATTGACATGTCTGTACGAACACCACCATAAGGATAAATATACCCATCTTTAATATTAACTACATTTGAGCGAACCAGTGTTCGTTGAAGCGACGATTTTTTGGAATACGGCAGTGTAAAACTAGAATGATTATTCTTGTCCCACCAGCCAGAAGCAATATGTTTTTTGTTTGTCATTGCCTCTTGCATCATTCGCATGGCTGTGTTAAACTCTGAACCATACACATACTCGTCCTTTGATAAATAAGCAGTCATGTCAATACTGTTCAAGATTACAGGGGGCTGACATAACGCGCCTGTCACTGGAACACAATCACCTACTTTAATGTCCGGCGTGAGCATCTCCTTCATCTTTTTCGTTTCAGGGTTCCAAATCAATAGAGATTTGCTTTCCGTAACAATGACGTTTCTGCCTCCACATGTTTTAATTTCATATAATTGTGTTCCAGGGTCGTGTCTGGTGATTGCACTGACCTCGCCCCAGGTTACAATACCATCCTCATCTGTTGTCGGAATATACACGCAGCCATTCTTAATATTTAATAGTTCCATTTGTCTTTCTGTAAAATGTTGAACACTTGACTGATTCTGTACATCATCTAGTTGCGTATCAATCCATTTACCAATTTCAGTATATTTAGCTTGTTGATTTTCAATTATAACTATTGGTGTTTCCCATGTAACACTTTTCACGGCAGTGTCAATCAAACCCACACGACCACCCATGGCGTGGAAGAATAATTCTTGAGGACTTAATCCATTAATGTACGAGCTTTCAACAAACCCACGGGGGCCTGGTGAATCATCAAACTTGGTGAAATGCGGTAAGGTGCGATGTTCAAACCCGTAAGGAATACGTTTGCCATCCACGTTCTGCTGTCCTAGGCAGGAAATCATCTGTGAAATGTTCAGTTCGCCACCCTTAGAACCCGCATTAACCATGATGACAAAACGGTTATCATTACTCAAACTTTTTAATCCAATCTTACCTGCTTCAGCAGATGCCTGATTCAGGATATTATTAACTCGTGTTTCAAATTCTTCATTATTTGTCTTTCCAGTGGAATTCTCAAAGATGCCGAGTTGGGTCTGGTCAATCAGATTCTTCACCTCCGTCTTCTTATCTGTAATGACACGCACAATGTTCTGGTTGGTTTTCTTATCGGAAATCAAATCGCTGATTCCAACACTGAATGCGCTGGATTTCATGTATTCCGTAATGACGTTCTGTAAATCGTCAATGAAATTGGAAGAAGCCATGTTGCCGAAATCGTTACAGACACGATGAATCAGACCTTGGGAGCCTGAGCCTAGAACACTCTTCACCATTTGACCGCGAATATAATGACCATTCTTAATTTCTAATACATTTGGTTTTTTTTCTTCATCATTATTATCCATCTTATATGTGATTGTCAATGGAGGCATGATTTGGGATAAGATGTCAAAGTTGGACACTATTTGTCCTTTTGACAGCAATTCTACGCTATTTACACGATTGAACATCATCAATAGATTCATCGCATCACGCTGATTGAAATGGATGTTTTCTCTGGTGAAACGATAGCATCCAAGCATGCTATCTTGATAAATGCCAATAATTGGCGAATTATTTGCTGGACTAATTATTTGATATGGCACGGCGGCCAAATTACGCAATTCTGCGTCGGATTCCACATCTTGTGGCATGTGTAGATTCATCTCCATGAATATCCCAAAGGTTTCCCAGTGGGCCGGAATACACCTTAAGCCTCATCAGGTTGATTAGACCATCATTTGAGACCCATAACCGTCTACTCTCTGAACCTTCCCCATGCTCTATCATAACGAGTTTAGGGGCTTGGCGGCTGATTATCCAATCCTTCACATTTTTACCATCGGGGTCAGCTATTAACTGAGATCCTTACATAAGTTTCCTAGTGTAAGTGGTAGTGAAGGCTCTAAGGAACTTCCAGCAATTTGGTCATGTTGCTAATTGATTCTTAATATTATTTACAAATTCAATCGCACTTATTTTACTTTCTTCTAATGAAATATGAACTCCACCAAAATCCGCTTTATTTCTATCTATATAAACGTACCAACCATATTGCTCTTGATTTCTTTTTAACGGTTTGATATATTTTTCAACATCATCGTCTATTTTTATCACATTTTTAAACCGTTCATATTTTTTATCTTTAAAATAATTGATAACACCATTGGACACACGTTTTTTGCTTTCGTCACTATGAGTAAATACACTACCACCGGTTTTAAGGTTGTAGCCATTAGGAAATAAACTATTTAATTCCTGAATGTAATGTATTTCACGCTCATTTGCGTCACAAATTTCACAACATTCTATTAACTCAACTACAAAATCATGAACACCATACTTTCTTATGGCATTATTTAAATAATGTGATTGGTTTTTTTTTGTTGAAAACGCCTCTGATATATGGCATCTAAATCTGCCTTCGTGTCCATATGGTCTATATCTTTTATGATTTAAAATGTGAGATACGGCTTGTCCTACATATATTTTATTACTTGTTAGATTAATTATTTTATAAATTTCGCAATATCGGTTGGTTGGTTCGTCTATAATTATGTTTGATAGATTTAATCGGTTTGATAGTTCCATTGTTATAGTAGAAGATTATATTTTTAAGTGCTTTTGTTAAAATCAATTAACTAGGGAGTTGCACGCTTTTAACGCTCCCTGTTGAGGACAAGATGTCTATCCCCGTCGAAGTCTGCATTGTATGGTTTAGTGTCAGCGACGTTCATTCTAAAAGTGTCGCCTTTACTCATAATCTTCGCAATATGGCACATCATGGACATACGATGTAGAGTAGGTTGTCTGTTAAATAGAATAGGGTCGCCATTCATCATATGTCTATGAACGATGTCGCCTTCTTCTAGAACGATAGACTTTCTATCAATATATCGCAAGGTGATGGATTCGCCATTGCGTTTCTCCAGGATTTTCGCACCAGGATGAATATCTGGACCATTCTGTACAAGTTTCAGTAAGAACGCCATATTCACACGATTAACCGTGACCGGTTTTGTGATATTCTTTGCGATTTTCATAGGAATACCTAATTCCCGAATGGAAATATTCGGGTCAGCCGTGATGACCGAACGAGCGCTGAAGTCAACGCGTTTCGCCATCAGGTTACCCCTCATACGCCCACCCTTTCCATTTAATCTATCCTTAATAGATTTCAATGGTCTGCCAGAACGCTGCGCCACTGCAGCCACCCCAGGAATTTTATTATCCACTTGAGTAGCAATGTAGTATTGTAGTACAGTTGTCCAGTCTTCAATCACATTCGCAGGCGCATTATTCTGTATTTTTTCTTGTAATGTTTTATTCGTTTTAATAATATTCACCAAAATATGACTGAGATCGTCTTCAGAACGCTGTTGAGCATCGTGTTTTACAGAGGGCCTTACAGCAGGAGGCGGCACTGCCATAACTTGACAAACCATCCAGTCGGGTCTAGACCATACAGGACTGAACCCCATAAAGGATACGTCTTCGTCAGAAATTCGCTTGAATATCTTAATTACTAACTCAGGAGTTAGTTTAATCACAATATCGCCGTTTTCTTCTCCACCTCCGCCGCCTCCTCCACCTTCATTCTTCCATTCAGCAAAGATAGACGCTAATCCTTCCTTACGGATTTTATTCGGTTGTAAACAGCCACATCCATCCTCAGTATCTTCACCGCAACGTTTAATTTTACTTGCTAGACCAAATACATATTTCCAACGATTATCACCAGACAATTTGAGGGCCTGCTTGTATTTTTCCTTACTAATTAATAATTTACTACACTTGAAACAGACTGCTCTCAAAATTTTTAGAATAGTATTAAGATACTGGATATAGAACACAGGACGTGCTAACTCAATATGACCAAAATAACCGGGAGTTTGCATATAATCAAGACCATCGGTAGGGCATATTAGACCTGGTTCTAGGACACCCATACGCGGGTCAAACAGTCCACCTATAACAGGTTTATTATTAATATAAGTATCACGACTCGTAATTTCAGCAACAGACCCATTCCGAATTTCTTCAGGGGATAAGATGCTAAATTGAATCCCAATAATCTTTGAAGAATTATTGATACTGTCTGTGTTTTTGAACATTCTTCCTATAGTACTATAATAATAATATTTAGATGGTTTAAAATGGAATCAATTTTATTTTATACATAATATATTATCTTTAATCCATTTTGGATAAAATATTATGAAGTTATCTCGTCAATACAGAAATTATATCATCAAAATAAGGCGATTGTTTTAAATCTCCATCGGTTTTATTTATACCAAAACAAGATGAAATTTGTTTAAATTGAATATCTGTATATGTCGCAAAGTTGTTACCATATAATGCTATGTTAATTGCTATAGCTATCAATATTTTATTAGGAATAATAAAATCAAAATGTATTATATTATATTTTTCTAATAAATTATTTAATCTACTATTTAGAAGTGACCCAGTAGATATATTTTCTTGTGTCAAACGGTCAGTAAATCTGTTACTTTTATCAAGCATATTTATTGTTTCTTGAGGGTCATCTGTTAAATTATGCATAAAAAAATAGTAATTTGCATCAGGATCGTATAAGTAATCGGAGAATGAATTATAGGTGGCATAAGTATTATTATAATATCCAGGCATCATTAATGAATAAGATAAATGTTCTTTCATAATATTAATAATTGCGTTTATAAAAATAAATAAATACACTGAATTGTGGCCTTGTGCGGCGTTAATAGTATTACATATATTATTGAAATTAAACGTATTGTTATTAAAATAATGTGTTAATAATAGCTTCAATCCAGATGTGTAATTATTTAATATAGATAATTGTAAAATGTCGTTACTAATACTTGATATAATGTAATCTAATGTAATAGATATATTTTGAAGTGTTGGATTAAATCTGAAATTGTATAATAACAATTCTTGAAAATTGAAATACCGTGCTAATTTATATTTTTTACCATCAACAATATCTACTATCATGGTATAAAATCCTAAATATTTTAAAAAAGAAGATAGCGGATTGTATTCACTAATAACGTTGTATTTAATGCTATCAGGTTGCGCATAATACCATTGAATATATCTAAAATAAGATAAATAGGTCATCCATGAATAGTACACATTAAACACTGCGTTATTATTGGTTCTTGGTACTAAATTTTTTAATTTCCAATTTAAAAGACTGTTTCCAAGAAAACGGGCACTTTTATTTTTTACATTAGCTAACACATCTATAGTCGGCGCTATATCTAATAAACTTCCTATTACATTACATTTTTTACCTCTCCAATTTGGTTGTATGTAGGGTGAATAAACTAAACATGCTATGTTTGTACCTTCATCATAATGATAACCTTTTTGTTTTAAACCATGTGCTGAAAGTAGTTCTCCATGGTCAGAAATAATAGTGACAGCTGTAGAATTTAACATATTATTATTATTTAAAAATTTATATAAATTATAAATGTATAAATCTGCTTCTATAACTAATCCGTAATAATTATTAATCAAATTTTTCCAAGACATAATGTCATTTTCATCAGTTGGTATAGTAGTTGCTATTTTTAAACTAGCCATAATTCCTGCAAAAAAAGCAAAAATACTATTGGATTCAGAATTAGTGGCATAATCTTTTTCAAACGATTCTTTAAATGGTAATGAATTTGTATTTGTTATATATTTAGTAAATGTATTTTCAAAATAATTTTTAATTAAATTAGGGTCTTTAGCATATGCTTGAGGAAATGCGTTACTATAATGATACGGATTTTTAGCATCATTATTATTAGACATCTCATTTATGTACTTTATTTGTTCGTCTATATATGGTGCCCAATATTGTAGTTGAGCTTTATCAGGTGTCAATGCGAAATTCTGCCAAAAATGTTGGGTATCGTGCGGGTTTTCCAAATGTAATTGTAGATGGAATGGTTGCGAATTATGTACTCTTGATTTTAAATATGGAATAGCGCCGATGTATTTTCCTGTTGAATCAGCATAATCTACTATTTTCAATGAATTGTTTACTTTAAAATTAAATATTGAATTATCCGCAAAATATCCCTGATTGGCATAATAATAAGTGTCGCCATAAGTATTGTAAATATCAAACCCGTAATTTCTCATACACCCTCTAGTATTTATATTAAACGCAGGAATTACAAAAGCATCAGTTGCTAGGGCTGAAACAAAGTGGTTTTTGCCATAATACGCAGTGTTAATACCATTTCTTTTTAAACTTTTTCCAATAGTGTCAAAATTAGTACTTAGTTGCGGGTTATATTCATATTGAAATTGGAAATCTATATTATCGCCAATATTTATATTTAATTGACTACTTTGAAAAGAACCTCTAGATGGTGAACAATCTTGCCTGTTATTATATATGTTAGTGAATTCTATACCAATTCCACTAAATGCTTGATACCCAGGCAGTATAGAAAGAATATATTTTGGTAATTTTTTATAATTTATTAATTGGTCACACACTACTAAAATAGTATTTAAATTTTTTTTAACATCGGGTTTAGGGACAGTTGTACCTGAGTTTATTCTTTTGGATTGAGAATTAGGATACACATAATTAAATGCTAAGTTCATTATAATATAATGTGTTATAATAATAAAATTGATTCCATTTTAAACCATCTAAATATTATATAAATATATAACACCATAATGCCTGCATCAGATAAAAAATCAAAGACATTTAACATGGATGACCGCAAGAAGTCACACAAGGATAGCGACAGCGATAGCGACAGCACAAGCGAAAGTGAGGAGGAGGAGGTCATGATGGATTCACAAGAATATAAAAAATTTCTAGCCAAAATATTTCCGTCACAATACATGAGTAAACAAGTTAATGATGGAGAGAAGAAGAAGAATAAGAAAGTAGAAGAAGAAAATACAGTTATTAATAAACGAACCCTAAGGTCTGATATTGTTAAAAATTTAACAAAAATGGCACAATCCGCGAAAGATAAAAAGGATAAAAATAAAAAAGGGAAAAAGGAAGATTCGCCGATTCAAGAAGGTAATTTTAATATTATATTTACTATTGGAAACGTTGATGAAGATGATGAAGATGATGAAGATAATTCTGATTATAGCGAAGAATTAGATGAAGACGACTCTGATTCTGATTGGATAGATGAGGATGAGGATGAGGATGAGGATGAGGATGAGGATGAGGAGGAAGATGAAGATGAGGATGAGGAGGAAGATGAAGATGAAGATGAGGAGACAGAAGATGAAAAAATTCCCGTGATTAAAAAACATGAGATTTCTTCATCACACACTATTAATAATGACTCTGAGGTAATAGAACAGTTGAAGGAATTATATAGTAAAAATAACAATCCAATGATTAAAAATTGTATAAAAACATGCGAACACACCATGAAACAAAACCAAAAACTTCTACAAAAGAAGGACAAGAAACTTAAACAGAAAAATGCCACATTATTCCGAAATATTATTCGTGACAAAAACACCATGAATGATTATACATTCTTCAACAAGTTAGACCTAGATGCGCAAGGCCGCATTATAACCGAATTACAAGAAATTAATAAACTAATTCGCATTGAAAAGCCATACAGGCTAACTCTATTAGAGGCAAACATTCCAACAGTGTTTAAGGCATCAGCCATGAAAAAAATCAGCTCACTGCGATATATGGAACCGGGTTCAGGCGAATATTATAAAATCAAACATTGGGTGGATGCTTTTATGCGTATTCCATTTAATAAATATGAAACCCTTCCTATTAACATCTCCGACGGAGTAGATAAGTGTCATGAGTTTATGGAACAAGCTCAAGCGACTTTAGACCAAGCAGCATATGGTCTGAATGATGCGAAAATTCAGATTATGCAGATGTTAGGACAACTGATTACAAATCCAGCAGCCATCGGCTCAACTATTGCGATTAAGGGCCCGATGGGTACAGGTAAAACCACTCTAGTAAAAGAAGGTATTAGCAAGATTTTGAACCGCCCATTTGCCTTTATTGCCCTTGGCGGAGCAACTGATAGTAGTTTCTTAGAAGGCCACTCTTATACTTATGAAGGTAGTACGTGGGGAAAAATCGTTCAAATCTTGATAGATAGTAAGTGTTCTAATCCAGTGATTTATTTTGATGAGTTGGATAAGATTAGTGACACGCCAAAGGGTGAGGAGATTGTCGGTATTCTCACGCATTTGACGGATACATCACAGAATAATCAATTCCATGATAAATATTTCTCGGACATTGATTTTGATTTAAGTAAATGTTTATTCATATTTAGTTATAATGATGAAAGCAAGGTGAACCCCATTTTGAGGGATAGAATGTATCGTATTCAGACAAAAGGGTATGATAAAAAACAGAAGACTATTATTTCGTCGCAGTATTTGCTGCCAAAAATTAGAGAGCAAGTGAAATTTGGCGACAGCGACATTATTATTCCCGACGAGACGATTCATCATATTATTGAAAATCATTGTGCTGGGGAGGAAGGAGTGCGTAATATGAAGCGATGTCTAGAGATTATTTATACGAAGTTGAATTTGTACAGGCTTATGAAACCTGGTACAAATTTATTTGAGCAAGACATGGCTTTGAAAGTGGAGTTTCCATTCACTGTTACAAAGGATATTGTAGATAAGCTTATTAAACAAGAAAAACCGGATAATATGGGATTGAGCCATTTGTACATATAAGGGGGACCTTACGGGGGCAAGCCCCCGTATTATTGTAAATATTGCTTAAACAACAACACAGTGTTATCAGTTGATTTTTTAACATCCGCCGCACTGCCTAATTCAACGTTCAATTCAGTAATATCTACATTTACCACATTTTTACCGTATAAATAATCTAAAATATTTATTCCTGAGGTCATAGTAATCCCGTGTTTAACAGTAGTGCCAGTAGAAGGAATATATTTAGGGTCTATAGAATCCACATCATACGACAAATGTACTGGGCTATCCTTAATAAAATCGTCTATTTTTGCGACAACATTATTGAAGTTAGTGTTAATTTCGTCAGGAGAAATATAACGTATATTATTTTTATAAATAATATCTTTTTCAAATGGGTCCAAACACCTAGAACCAATATATAATAAATTATCATATGTTAATTTATTTTTTATGAATGAAAAATGTGGGTCATGGCCTAACCCGATTAAAAAACTTAAAGGCATTCCATGGTAATGTTTTGAATTAGAACTTTTGTATGTATTGATGTCACCATGCGCGTCAAAATAAATAACTTTTGCATTAGGGTATCTATTTAGTGTATCCGCAATAGTAGCAATAGACATAGAATGATCTCCTCCTATGTTAACTTTTCGCCCAGGGATTCGCGCATTTGCTTTGTAAAGTATTTGAATGTTTTTGAATAAATTATTAGTTAATTTGAGAGAAGTGATTGTGTGTTGTTTTTTATTTATGAATTTTACCAACTGCGCAGGTGCCTTATCTACGCCTGGTTTAGTTTGTCCAAGCATATTTGGAAATAAAATAATATTTTTGAATTTACTCGGACCTTCCTTAATACTTCTATTTTTTACAGTGTATTTTTGTTTACTATTATTTAATTGTAATTTTGCAAATTTATATTCTTTTTTAGAATTTTTACGTGGTTTATTACAATCATTAATACCAAATAACGAAACTTCTTGATTACGTTGTTTAACGCGATGCTTTACAGTTTTGGGCATTATATATATATGCTTTTAAAAAAAACGTGGCAAAAAACTTCGTTTATATATGCTTTTAAAAAAGCGTGGCAAAAAACTTCGTTTTAAAACGAACTAAAGATTTTCACTTTAGGTAAGAACCATTCTTACACAGGGTACAAAGCCCCACCTTAAAGAACTTAAAAATATAATGTTATTATTATAATATGGATGAATTAATAGAACTGCGCACAAAGATAGAGAGAGATATTATTTTTTATTCTAGAATTGCTGAGGTTGATGTAGCAATAATAATAATTAATAATCTTAAATCATTATTAGATAATATTAATTTAAAAATTAATATGATATGCGAGCATGAATGGCAAGATGATTATATAGACATAGACCCGGACAGGTCAATTAAAATAAGATATTGTTTGGTATGTCAATGTACATGTTAATACTCGCTATAAGGCACATTATTTCCTCCGCGATTTATTAAATAGTCATATTGATTCACTGTCATACAAGCACAGCCCATGCTGTTACTGTATGTATTAGGACAACACTCCGGTTTGAAAGGGGTTGTTGCAAACATATCTAATTCACCTTTAGGTAAAGGCACTGGTTGTGGTTTACGATTTAGAATATTTTGTAGACCCTTGCTTTTTGTAGACCCTTTGGAATAAGTCAAATCAGGCATAGACCAAGAAGAGGTATTTACCGGGTTATTGTGTGCAAGACTGTATCTAGAAGATTCCCCGTAATTTGTGTTTGCTCCTACAAACCCTTCCTTTTTACCGCCAGTGGCAGTGTGCGCTACAGGAACCTTTTTAGCAAGAGCCCTCGCAGCCTTTTTAGGGGCGACAACCTTTTTAACCGCTGTAAAGGCTTCTCTCGCACTAACATGTGAACAAGAACATAATAAATGTCCAAATAAAATCCAAAATACTATTACCATTAAAATCAATATTTCCAATCTAAATTTATGTCCTAATATCACAATGTCCATAATTATACATAATTCATAGATAATAATTTTTATTATAACAGGTCTTTATAAAAATAAATCAATTGTCGCATTATAATCATAAAATTCTATGAACTCCACATTAAATGTTTGTTTATTTGTTAAAATATGATATAAAACGGGTTCTTTTACTTTATTTAATTGTTTAACTATATTATCCAGATTATCTAAAGTTGATATGAATTTTGAAGAAATTTTATAAGGTTTTATAATTAAATTAGGTCCGCCTTTAATTGTTACTAAATTATTTATAATATAAGTATATTGATTTAAGGATTGTCCATTTACTTTAACTAAACCTTCTACTTTATCTCCATTTGCTAATATGTCGCCGATTGAAATGTCCTTAATATACTTTTCTTTGTCATTTTTCATTTTGATTAATGTGTTGCCGACAAATCCTCCATCGTATTGAGAATGTATCATATCATTGGTTATTTTATTTGTTGTATTATTAAATTTTAATTTAATAATGTTCTCTCCATAAAGTTCATCCCAATCTGAAAAAATAGTATTATTTATTATAATTTCCTTGCTAGATGTATTCAAACAATAAATATATGGTTTGTTATATTTTTTTATTTGTTTACAGTCAGGGTGGTTTTTTACGCTTATCCATTTGTCATTATATTTTACCGTATGACATCCACTTACTACTATACCATGTAAATCATACATGTCCACATTTGCCGCATTTAATATGAGTGTAGCAGTAACACTCTCTCCATTTAACAATTTATCTCCTACTTTAACATCTATAATGTATTTATGAGTTCCATCATATAATGGGATTGGTGTATTTTTATCAAAACAAAAAGAGGGTTTGGACGGTAATCCAGGAATGCCTGGTGTATCTATATGTAACACGTCCTTTAAAAAGACCACTATAATAGCCATAGGTATAGAAATACCAAGAAACACCAATGAGGCAGTCGCTGCAAAAGGCCACGAAAATGGAACCATCCACAAGCCGATAATTATAATGACTAATATTAAAAGTATTTTAATAACAAACTCCGCAATAGCTCCTAATAATGATTTTAGAGTTAAATAACTGCCTAAACTAGTATAAAGCCCTGCAGTCATTACTCCCTGAACTTTTGACATTGTATCTGAAAACACGATTAAAATTTGTTGGATTGGGACCATAATGTTGGCAACACGTCCCATGATTTCTTGAGCAATATTAGCGAAATTGCCTCGTATATTAGATACAATTTTTCTAACGCTTTGAAGCGCATTTACGGCGTCTGCCATAATACTTTGAATAACATTTGTTGTATATACAAATGGTTGTAAGGCATTATTAGTTATAGATATTAAAATGCTTTGTATACAAAATGAAAAATTCTGTTGGGTATATTCGCCTGTAGACATGTGCGGAGGCTTATTAATTAATCCGGCAAAAGGGATATATACTGGATTACACCGTTGAGCTGCCCAATCATCTTTAATCGGCTGAACATTTGTCATTACGGAATAATATACATGAACGTAAAATACTATAGCAGTTATGATTATAAATAGGAATACAGACCCACCGTATTGGTCTAAATATGATAAATTGTCATATATTTTTTTGATTTCATTGGCACTATTTTTAATTTCCTTTGTATTATCCATATGGATAATATATAGATTATTATTTCTGAGATATAATACCGAGAGCATTCATATCATCAACCCTAGATTGGGCGAGAAATCTGGTCATGGCGTTATGGCTAGAACCGCCAGTAATAGTCTTAGACCTAGACCTGGACCTAGACCTAGACCTAGTTCTACGACTGGCTCTCGTTTTAAACCATCTATTCATTTTATTCTTAAATCGTTTGGTAGCCATTATAATATATCACTAGATTATTTCCCAAATTTTATAATATAATCTTCCCAATCCCAGAACATATATTTTCCTATTTTAATTTTATGGTCATGAGTTATTAAACAACTATAATAAGAGGATTTTACGGCATTTTGTGGTTGCGCCTCAGGATGTTCTTTAACAGGAATAAATTGTAATCCATTCAATATCATATGCGACCCTGTTACATATATGTCGCCTATTTTATATAATGGTTCAGGATTATTTATATTATCTATTTTCATAACAGCAGTTACGCGACTACCGCTGTCTAATATGTCTCCTAAATTCAAATCTTTAATAGCGACAACATTACCATTTTTCAAAGTGATTAATATGTCAGGATGAAAACATTTGCCTTGTAAAGATTTGACCATTTGTCCCGGAGGTCCATTCCACATACTTTGCATCGTTTTTCCGCTGCCATCCATAATATACATCATAGTAACCATCATTCCTACAATTTTTCCTACTAAATCTTTAATTCCGATGGTTATTTTTTGAAATTCAATAACAAGATTTAAAAACACGCCAAACACGCTTTCAACTGTAGACGTTATAAGATTTCTTATAGTGCTTACCACATTTCTTATCACATTTAATGAACCAGTGAGTTCGCTTCCCATAGACCCTAATAAATTAGTAGCATATGTAAGCGGTTGTAGCAAATATCCCATATAACTAGATTGTATATTCTGAACACAATATGTGAAATCTGTCATAATATTGTTAGATAATGGCATGTACAGCGGATTACATCTGTATTTTTGCCAATTATCTCTGATTTGTTTTATAGATGAAAAATAATACATTGCAACAACTTGTGCCACAAAACCTAAATTAACAAATGTGAAATATAACCAATTTTTCCCTTTTGGCATTAACTTATATTATTATTATATTATATTGAATTTATTTTTTACTACGTTTTGATTTCCTGCTTTTCTTACTTTTCCTACTTTTCTTGCTTTTCCTACTTTTCCTTCTTCGTCTACCTCCAGTTTTAACTAATTGCATATCTCCATTTTGATTGTTTATTAAAGAGATATGACTGCCGCCAGCTTGCGAACCAGTAGTACAGCCAGCTCCTTGCCCTACACACCCGTCAAACTGAGCGTTAGCGCCCCCTTGTAGAGCTGTGCTAAAAGCATTGACTGTTACCCCAGTAACAGTATTATTTCCAGTCCCTACTTGAGGTCCAGGAGTAGGTGCTCCTAAAGGAACTACTACTCCTGCGCCCCCTTTAAGTCGTCGCCGTCTATATTTTCCTCCAGCAAGCTTACTTAAATTAGTTAATCGTTGAGTATTTTGATTAGTATATGCCATAGCTGAAAGCGCTGGACTGCCGCTCAAAGGAGCAGCAACTGTATTTGCTGGTATACCCATTATATAATATAACGTTATATTAATATAAAAATACTATTATATTAATAAAATATATGGACGATAATGCGAGACTACATTTACAAAAAATGATTCAAGCAAATGATGTATTAGACCAGACAGAATTGATGCGTCAATTAAAGCATAGCGATGTACTTAAAACGGATATTAACACGTTGATATTATTAAAGGCGAAACATAGGAATGAACCAGAACAACTACATTTAGAAGCAATGGTGGAGTGTAATTTTTTATTCACTTATTATACGGACATTTATAATAAAATCCGTAAGGATGAAATTGATTTGAATATTTTATTTAATTTCCTGGATGTATTAAAACGCATTGAACATGGGGAATTAGACCAACACGAAGCGTCATTTGAAGTAGGCACATTATTGAAGCGATTATACGTAGATAGTGCGCTAAAAAAAGCGGATAAGTTGGAGAAGGAACATGAACAACCCCTATCAGATAATAAAGTGGAAGTTATGAATATTTCATGGAGTCAATTCAAACGAAATAATATACAATAAAAGCTTAAAAATATAATAATAGTAATAACAACACATCTATGCCAAATCATACACTAGTTATTGTTGAATCTCCAGCTAAATGCGGTAAAATAGAATCATTCTTAGGGCAAGGATACAAATGTATTGCAAGTTTTGGTCATTTGAGAGAAATTAAATCTCTAGAAGCTATCAATACTACTACTTTTGAACCATCATATACTATTATTGATGATTCAAGAAAACAACGTCAAGTAGAGGTTTTACAGACGGCCGTTGCGATAGCAGATGACGTTATATTAGCGACTGACGACGACAGGGAAGGCGAGGCAATTGCGTGGCATATTTGTAAATTATATGATTTACCCATTGCGACGACTAAGCGCATCGTCTTCCATGAGATTACCGAACCAGCTGTGTTAAATGCGCTACAACATTATAGATACATTGACATGAATATTGTAGAAGCTCAGCAGGCAAGGCAAGTTTTAGATTTGCTAGTCGGGTTTAAAGTCTCTCCATTGTTATGGAAATATATCTCAAGAACAAGTGAAAATAGTTTAAGTGCGGGGAGATGTCAGACCCCTGCCTTACGCCTAATATACGAAAATCAACAGGACATAAATAAATCGCCTGGTCAACAAGTATATAATGTTACTGGATACTTTACCAATCAATGTATTCCTTTTGTATTAAATACTCAATTTGAAAAGGATGCCGAAGTGTATGCTTTTTTAGAAGAGTCGTTTAATTTTGACCATATATATAGTTGTTCCTCGCCAAAAAAGGTGGTAAAACCGCAACCAGAACCATTTGTCACATCTAGACTACAACAAACTGCGAGCAATGTACTACATTTCTCTCCAAAAGAAACAATGAAAGTCTGTCAGGGGTTATATGAAAAGGGGTATATTACTTATATGCGAACTGATAGTAAGAAATATAGCAAAGAGTTTATAGAGTTGGCCAAACGTTATATAACGGCTAATTACTCTAGTGAGTATATTGGTGCTGACATAGATAGCCTAATAGTGGGTAGCGTAATAAAACCAGTAAAACCTGTCAAAAAAACTAAGGACAATAATACATTAGCTAACACATTAGCTCAAGAAGCCCATGAAGCTATTAGACCTACTAATATTAATTTGAGAGAAATAGAAGACAACTCTGTTGACAGCAAAGAAATGCGCTTATATAAATTAATTTGGGAAAATACAGTTCAAAGTTGTATGTCTGCTGCAACTTGTAATAGTATTACAGCATCTATTACTACCTATATTCCAAACACTATATACACATATAGTAGCGAAATCGTAATTTTCCCTGGATGGTATATTGTAACAGAAAAAAAGACCAAGGAAAATCCTGAATACCAGTATTTATTATCTATTAAACAAAACGCCGCAACGTTATACAAGAAAATTACAGCAAATGTAACCTTGAAAAATTTAAAATCACACCATACAGAAGCCCATTTAGTACAACTGTTAGAAGATAAGGGAATAGGCCGGCCCTCTACATTTGCATCATTAATAGACAAAATTCAAACAAGAGGATACGTAGTAAAACAGAATGTTTTGGGTAAAAAAATTGTATGTAAGGATTATGAATTAGAAGGTGACGAAATTAGTGAAATTGTTACAACGAGAGAGTTTGGAAATGAAAAGGGGAAACTGGTTATTCAACCTGTAGGCATTTTAGTCATGGAATTTCTTGATACTCATTTTAACGCATTATTCAATTATGACTATACCAGCAAAATGGAAGCAGAATTAGACAAGGTCTCAAAAGGAGAGAGCGACGGCCACGCATTATGCGCACAATGTTTTGAAGAAATCGGAGCCTTGTCACAAGCGTTAAAAAGCACGGACAGGAAAGAAATCAAGATAGATGAGAAACATACATATATTATTGGGAAGTACGGCCCTACAGTTAAATGTGTAAATGGCCAAGATATAACATTCAAATCAGTAAGAGCAGATATTGATTTAGAGAAATTAGCTAGAGGCGAATATCGTTTAGAAGAGATTGTAGAACATTCTAGTAATAAAATAGGCAAGTACCAAGGGCAAGATTTAATTATTAAAAAGGGAAAATATGGATTATATGCGAGTTGGGGAGAGAATAGTAAATCTCTCTCTTGCTTTGGAAATAGACCTATTGATAATATACCATTAATGGATGTTATTACTGAATTGGATAAGGTTGCTGACGTGAATATATTTGACGCTACTAGTAGCAAGCATTCTAGTCAAAATGTAAATATTATTAGAGAGATTACGAATAATATTAGCATAAGAAATGGGAAATTCGGGGCATATATATTTCATAAAACCAGTAGCATGAAGAAACCAGCCTTTTATAAATTGAATGGATGTAAATTAAATTATAACACTTGCGATAAGAAAGAACTAGTTGATTGGATATATAATACACATAAAATACGTTAATTATTTTCTATTGTTTCTGGTACATACATCTTATATTTCTTCTGTATTTGTGGATTAAATATAGTAAATTCAAGCGTAAATGAATACGGAAATGTGCCAAAATCTACTAATTGTCCATTGTGATATCTTATTCTTATAGACAATTTTCTTATTCTCTCAGCAGGAGGATTATATATTTTATATACACGAGAATCATAATCAAACCATTGTGCTAATGGAACTACAGGGACTGGTATTTTAGCAAATGCCGACTTAACAATACCATTTGTTTCATTTGTATGTCTAGTTAGACCGGAGACTGCATATGGAATGGTTTCATCTAGAGCATTCATCCCAGCAATTTCCATATAAAAATGACTAAATCCCATTAAGTTTAATTTGAATGGAGCTACTATAAAATACACTGAGGAACCGACTAATTCAGGGTTAGGTTCTATCCAGTAACCATTATCATCTTTAGATAATACATCACCGTAATAAAAACGTGTTTCTGAATTACTTACGGCTTTTATGGCTGTTTGAGTAATCCTAGTGAATCCTAAATAAGAGGGTAACCCCCAATTAGAGTAATCAGGCAATTGTGAACGTTTAGCACAAGAGGCTCCTTCGGCCACACTTAGTGTAACATATGTTTTAGAATCATTCACTAACACAAATTTAGAACTACTATTTCCAAACCACAGTCGTTGAGATACGCTATTATACACCACTACAAACTCAGTATACCCTGTAAATTGTTCTAAAAATTCAGGATTTGTAGTAGATAGATATTTAGCAATGTTTTGAGTGAGCACTTCATTCATGCGATTAGTTAATTCTTTAGCCATTTGTTCTGGATTATAAAATCCTTCCTGAATAGGTATAAGTATTTCAGTATTATTTTGCGAATATAAATATTCAAATATCGCTGTTTGATATGGGTTATATATACCAAAAGCTCCTGGGTTATAGGGGTCTGTTATTTTAATTATTAAATAAGTATTATTCTGGATTTGAGAGAATACATTATAATTAGACGGAAAGGTCCAATCTGATAAAACAACTCCTTGTACGTTTTGATAATCTTGCGGCAATTCAATAGTAAACTCACTGGAATTAGGGAATTTTGTAATATCCCTATCTTCAGAATGAATAGATATAAACTGTTGTTCATACATATATTGTTGCGAATTAGGAATTATAGGATGATTTGTAGATGTGTTAAATCTGCTCATTGTTATGTATATATAATAGTTTTAATATTATATTTATATTAAACTATATTATTACATGGACGAACGTTCATTTAACGGATGGACCAAATCATTCAATTATACTAATGTCAAGTTACAATCTAGTAAGATTGAAAAAGCACAACTTGCTAAATTAATGGAGCAAGTAGAACTAATCCCTGATATGCTAGCAAAGATTGAAGAATTAGAAGCAAAATACGCAGTAGCACAATCAAATATAATATCATTATCTAAACAATTGGATGCGCTTACGGGCAACTCTTAACCAAACAACTAAGCCCCTTAACTTTTCTTAAAAGTGTATATATATGGCAGTTATACAGAGTTGGTATTCAAATATATATTTAGCATTAATTATTGTAGGGTGTATATTGTTAATATCTACCTTTGGGTCACATACATTATCAGGAGTGAAAGGAACTATAATAGGATATTCTCTCATATTTTTTGGTTTAATAATGATTATAGGATATTTACTTTCAGCATTAAACTCTAGTAGTCTTTGGTCAATGTTAACGTATAATGTAGGTCCATTTATTCCTTTATTAGCAATATTAGGATATTCTCTCTATTTAACTAGTTCATATACAACTAAAATAAGTGAAAATCAAGTGCCTGCCAGTTATACTACCCTTTCAAATATATCTGTTTTATTTATTATAGCACAATTAGGCATATTTTATAGCGGAACGTCTAGTAAATCTTTTGAACAGACTGGTGTATTGCTTTCCAAATATTCTATGACTATGTATTTAATGGCTACTATTAATATAATAACCTTAATCACTTTAGGCATAATGTTAAAATATTTCTCTACTGATGGATAACTTACACGGGGGGTGCCCCCTATGCTTGGCAAAGCCAAGCAAGGTTGAGCCACTTCGTGGCTCTGACCGTCAACCCCCAACTACGTTTTTATCCTCCAACCCTAACAAAGTTGCCCACCTTCAACGACGTTTTTATCCTCCAACCCTAACATAGTTGGGGTTGGCTACGCCAGGGGGCTTGCCCCCCTTAATTTAGAGAATTTATATGTAACCCCATAATGCGTATCCGTCTCCCATATTCCAGAAATTTTCAATAAAAATAGATTATTATGAGTGATTTTGCCAATATTATCAGAAAAAATTTTAATATATCCGTTCCTTAGTTGGTCGTATATTTTATATTGAGCAATTTTATTTTTAATAACAATTTTAGTTAACAACATTTCTTCAATGTTTTTAATAGACTCAATAATATCCTTATAATTGTTAATATTAAACATACACTTATATTTATTATAATATTTTTCAGTGATTATATCACTAATAGGTAGGTATAAATATATACCATTCATTACTACGTTGTTATTTGCATATAAGATTCTTATAAAATTGCTATCATCCATTACATTGTTTTTAATTGCTTCACATAACACAATATTATTAATATTGTATTGTTCTATTTTCTTTATAAGCAACATTAGAGTTATATTATGTATTATATTACGTTTAAGTATATACGATTTTTATTATAATGTGTAAATATATTAAAAATATTAAATTGTATTAAATTATATTATGTCAAATAGTAATAAAACATGTATAATATTAACGGCGACAATAACTATTATACCAAATATATGGCATTTACTACAAACGGACAAAAAAGAGCGTTTAGATATTTATTTAAAATCAATTAGACAATGGTTACAAAATACCAATTTTAATATTATATTAATAGAAAACTCGGGGTATACATTCCCTGAATTAGACGAAGAAAAAATACAACACAAAGATAGGTTTGAAATAATAAGTTATGATGCAACTACATTGCCCGAAGCCGCTTATTTATTACATTATCAGCATAAAGGGGGTCATGAATTATTTGCGCTTAATTACGCTTATAATAATTCCCTATTAATCAAATCAGCTATATTTATAATTAAAGTGACTTGTAGATATTTTATACCCAATTTTGAAGAATTTATTAACAACATTGAAAATATTGAAAATGTACATATATTAAGACAAAATAATTGGCTTAGATGTGAGGTAGTTGGAGCATCTACATCTTATTTTACGCCAGTATTTGGCTTACATAATATTATTGGACATGTTGAAATGTTATATAATCAACGCATACAATGGTTAAATGCCCACACTGTTGCGTCTGAACAAATTATAACTTGTCCTGTATTTAATATTGAACCTACCCGGAATGGAGGTCAAAACCATTTTTCTGATAATTTATAATACAGAAGAAATACATATAAAGAATATCATTACTGTTATATTAATGAAATTTCTAGAAACTCATTTTGAAGAATATTTATTAACAAATCAACAAGAAAATTTACATCCCACTTTGGATAAAATATATAATAAGTTTCCCAAAAATATACACAATTTTAAAAATCTTATTTTTTACGGGCCTAGCGGGATAGGTAAATATACGCAAATGTTAAAGGCGATTAGAAGATATAGTCCATCCGATTTAAAATACGAGAAAAAAATAAGCATAACATATAACAAATTACAATATTATTTTAAAATCAGCGATATTCATTATGAGATAGATATGTCATTGTTAGGGTGTAATTCTAAATTATTATGGCATGAAATATATGTACAATTATTTGACATTATCGCATCCAAAACAGATAAGGTTGGGATAATAGTATGTAAAAATTTTCATGAAATTCATAGTGAATTATTAGAAAACTTTTATAGTTATATACAGCAAAATGGGTTTAATTCGGTAATGTTAAAATTTATTATTATAAGTGAGCACATCAGTTTTATACCTGATAATATACTGAATTGTTGCGAAATTATACATATGAAACGACCATCAAGGAGTGTTTATAATAAATGTGTAAACAAAATAAACATAGACATTACTCTAGACAGTATTAATAATATAAAAAATCTACACTCAGTGTCATTAATGCAACCACATAAAATAGTATGCGACAAAATTATAACCATGATGTTAAATGTAGACGATATTAAATTCATAAAATTTAGAGATTTGCTGTATGATATTTTTATATATAATTTAGATGTGACCGAATGTATATGGCACATATTATCAACATTAATCTCTCAAAATTTTATTAAACCAGAGAATATTTCAAAAACATTAATTAAAACATATACATTTTTTCAGTATTATAACAATAACTATAGACCGATATATCATATTGAGAGTTATCTGTTTTTCTTGATATGTACGGGGGCTTTGCCCCCTATGCTTGGCTAAGTCAAGCAAGGTTGAGCCACTTCGTGGCTCTGACCGTGAACCCCCAACTACGTTAGGGTTGGAGGATACAAACGATGTTGGGTCAAAGCCCTTCGGGATAAACCCTGCTCAGTTATGCTGAGCTTGAGGGTTAATGGGGGGTTCCCCCCGTGTTACATTAATTTGTTATTTCTCTCAATTGTCCAACCATCAGAGTCTTGACCAGCAAATAAATGTGTAACAAATATAGTTCTGAAGTCTTCTCTATCTAGTATAAACAACACGTCATCATTTTTACCAGTATATTCTCTCTTATTCGTAAACGTTTGTCTATTATACAACTGTAAATATTGCTCAATGCCATGAGTAAATACACCTGGTCCAGTTAATTCATGAATAATATGTTCACCTTTTATATTATCCATGCTAAGAATTCTATCTACAGATAGATCAATTACCTGTTTAAGTATTGGCGATTTAGGCGGAGCTGCAAACAACCATTGACACATGTGTGTTTCATTTTCAGGAACGCATATCAGCTGACTATTTCCTTTAAGTAGGTGTTTAGGATGTATATTACATACAGTATCTATGTCGGCATAAACACCGCCGTAATGATAAATTACACAATAGCGCCATAAATCCGCTTTCATTACTGACAACGGCACTTTATTATATGCGTCATAGATAGGTCCGCTAAAATGGGTTTTCATAAAGTCGTCACACTCTTGGTCATTAAAAAAATAATATTCAAATTCAGGGACGCTTTTTTTCCAACTATTCATGGCATTTAATAAATGTGGTTTAGAATGTACATACTGTATAGATTTATGTGTTTGGAATATTTTTTTAGGGATATGTGGATTAGTGTGTATATTATTTAATTTTTGCTGTAATTGAGCACGATTTATAGATAGTTGTTGTTGTTTAATCTGTTGTTGTTTAATTTGTTGTTGTTTAATCTGTTGTTGTTTAATCTGTAGCGGTCGCATATATCATTAATAATATTTTAATATTTAAACCTAAACTATTATTATTACATATGAACATTCAGTTAGCAATAGATATATTTGAAATTAATACGAGTACTCATTTTAATATTGAATATATTAAAAAAAAGTATCATAAAATGGCACTACAACATCATCCAGATAAAAACGATAATAGCAAAGAATCTACTGAAAAATTCAAACAATTAAATGACGCATATCAGTATTTAAAAGGAGTTTTACAAGATGAAGAGGCTGATGAAATAAACTATTCTGACAACAGTACAGATTATACGTACATACTAGGTCTGTTTATTAATAGTGCAATGACTGGACTATATAATGAAATATTCACGTCAATCGTTAAAGAAATAGTTAATGGATGTGCTAAAATTACCATGAAATTATTTGAACAGTTGGATAAGGAACATACTATAGAATTATACAGTTTTCTCTCAAAATATAAAAATATATTACATATTAGTCAAGAAACAATTAACTCTGTGAGAGATATTATTAATACTAACACCGACGGGCAAATATATGTATTAAATCCTAGTATTGATGACTTGTTTGAAAACAATGTATATAAGTTAGAAATAGACAGTAAATTATATTTAGTTCCACTATGGCATGGCGAACATTATTTTGATGATAATATAATTGTTAAATGCGTCCCTGAACTACCAGATAATATTAGTATTGATGAGAACAATATATTGTACGTGGATATGGAAATTCCGTCGCATACATTAGTCATGACCCTCATAAATCAACAAACTATCCCATTAAAATTGGGTAAAAAACAGTTTGACATATGTACAAATAAGTTGCTAATTAAAGAGCAACAACTGTGTATTTTACAAAAGCAAGGCATCTCTCAGGTGGTTGAGACAGATATATATAATATAGGACAAAAGGCAGATATTGTAGTAAGAATACGGTTTACGTAGTAGTAACATCTTGACGTAATCTGACTTCTAAAGCTAATAATTTGTCTGATATGTTATGTAATTCTTGTAGGACATTCGCTATCAGTTGTTGTGTAGAAGACACAGGGTCGTCATATATCTCTCCCGTAATAGGGTCTGAATTTACAGCACGTTTCCTCTTTCTTGATGATGTATCCATTATATTTATATTTACGTATTTATAAATATAAATAAATCATTTCAATTTTTATCTTCCTAATTCCCGTCTTACGTCAGCAACAGTTAGTTCGCCTAGGCCTGCACGTAATGCTTGTCCAGTATAGGGACACCGGTCTTGAACTGTGCCAACCTCGCCGCCATATTCAAATGTACACTCACGTGTTTTAGTCGTTTTGCCTTTGCTTATCAACAGTTGTTCCCACTGTTCTCTCGTATAAATAACTTCAATCTGTTCATTGCGCAATATATAAGAAATCCCGCTATATAAATCTTGAATAAACACGCACAAATCTCTGCCAATCTTCAATTTGCCGTGAATTCGGTCATGGTCTTTCCATCCAAACGCCCAAGGGTTTAAAATATCCACTATTGATGGTTTTACTATACTCCCTTCACTATATACGTTTCCGCCAATTCTCCAGAAATTCGGCATACCTTCTACTGGTGTTGCGTATACATACTCCCGCGTGTTGGATAACCCTTTAAACATTGAATATGTGGTCATTTTGAAATATAGTGTACCCTTAAATACTTATAAAAAAGTTTCAATTTTTATAAGTAATTGAAATTATGTGTAAAAAAATTAATTATTAAACAATTACAACAAAACAAATCATAAAACTATCTAGGCAAATACAAGTAACACACCTATCTAAGCAACTACAACCTTCTTCTTAATAATCTTCTTCACCTTCTTTTCCTCACCAACCTCGGCACTGACCTCGGCAGCTACAGCTGCCTTGCTAATCTCTGGTACATGTGTTGGTACTGGCGCTGCTGCTGCTGCGGCTGTTACTGGTGCCTTAAACACGCTTTGAACTACGGCTGCTTCGGGCTCTTGTTCGTCATCGGAATCTGCTACATACGCGCTAGCAACTCCACCCTCTTCATCCTCATCGTCATTCTGAGAGGAGACGATTGGTGCGGCACTCTTCAATCGTTCCTTATCAGTAGAATTCAACTTAATATAACACTTGCCGGTCAATGCAAACGCCTTTTTCGGCTGAACAACTACCTGACTGAGCTTCCACGTTAGTCCGAACTTACCATTGGCAAACCAGAGACCACCGCATTGGATGACGCAAGCAACGTTGGTTCCCTTCAAGATATAGTCAAGGGGAGTTACGCTAGGACTAGCCGCATTAGGAAACAACTTGTTCTCATCCAAATCGTAAACCTCGCATCCCCAAGTACCATTCCAAATAGGCACCTTAATACGCAATGTAGGTGCCTTGGTCATGTCTGCCTCACCAGAGTCCCTATCCTTACTGTATCGCAACATAGGACTCCACAAAGCATCAACCACCTCAGCGTTCTTGTGCTGGCGACCAAACCACTCCTTGGAGAACGTCAAAGCGTCTGCCTTAATCTTTGATTCAAACGCAGTCATCACCTCAAGAAACTGTCTCGTCTCTTCAGTCGCATACTCGCCATTAGGGAATTGAAGCGACATATCATACTTACCATTACCCTTACCTGTGCTAGGGTCAACGAAATCAGTTGCGCCCCAGGTCAACATAAGAGGTGTTGACATACGCAACATAGAGCTAGTCTTTTTATTCAAAATATTAATACTCTTTCCACCAGAGGCATTTGCCTTCGGTGCGCTATACTTGATATCCTCCACATTGAACTCAGTGCCGTTTACGATCATGTCTGCCATCTTGTCTGTATATACTCTATAATATAGGCGAAGCTTTAAATCAATTTTTTTAACAATATAAAAAACACATATAAACACGGGAGGGCACGCCCCCGTGTATATATATAAACTTTAAACTAATTCAAAGCTATATTATATAATCTATATATAGTATGTACAATAAAATTTCAAAGGAGATGACGGATTACATGAAGGTGTTGGAATCCACAAATGAATTATGTGTTCAGGAAGTTACACAGGAAAAAATTACTGAAGAGAAATTTTATATACCATCTATAATGAATTACACTGACCTATTAAAATATAATTATACGATACCCCAGTTAAAACTAATAGCAAAGTCGTACAAAATAAAGACTGCCGGAAATAAATCGGAGTTGTTATTAAGAGCATTTACATATGCGAGAATGTCTTATTTTGTACAAAAAATACAAAAAATAGTAAGAGGTAATATTCAAAGACAATATAATTCAGCACATGGACCAGGATTTCTAAAAAGAAAGTTATGTACTAATGAAACCGACTTTTTTACGATGGAGCCTATTACAGAGTTGTTACCGTCACAATTCTTCAGCTACAAGGACGTAGATGGATTTATTTATGGGTTTGATATTATTTCTCTCTATAATTTAATTTTAAAATCGGGAAACAATGTTAAAAATCCATATAATCGCATGGACATTCAACCAACAGTGATTCAAAATATTAGAACATTAATAAGATTAAGCAAAGTGTTAAGAATACCCATAGAAATAAATATAAAAGACGCAAATATTAATTTGTCTTCTAAAAAATCATTAGAATTACGTATCCTAGACCTATTTCAAAACATTGATGCTTTAGGAAATTATAGCAAACCTGAATGGTTTTCAAATTTAACAAGAAGTCAACTATACAAATTTATGAGAGAACTCATGGATATTTGGAATTACAGGGTACAATTAACTGTTGAGACTAAACGCGCAATATGTCCACCAAATGGAGACCCATTTAGGAATGTTAGCTTGAACTATATTCAAATAGAGAACAATATGGACGAAATTCGCAAAAATATTTTGAATATTTTGGAAAAATTTGTTAATACTGGGATAGACCGTGACAGTAAAGCTCTAGGAGCATATTATGTGCTCGCGGCATTAACTTTAGTAAATGACCAAGCTGCAGAGGCGCTTCCTTGGTTATATCAATCGGTTTCTTATTAGTTTTATTTGTATAAATATTTAGGAAACACTAATAATTTTGAACGTTGTTTACATCACAAATATAATATATATTATTTGCGTTAAATCACTTAAAAAGTATTGTTTAGATAGTATATAAATGGCAAAAGCAAGCAAAACCACCAAGCCCGCATCCGAGACCACTGAGGTCGTAGCTCCCGTTGTTGTTGAGACTAAGCAGAAGAAGGTTAAGCAGCCTAAGCAAGAGGCGGCCGCTGCCCCTGCTCCCGCACCTGTTGTCGCTCAGACAGCAACACCCGCACCTGTTTCCGCCGCCCCGGCAGTAGAGGAGTCTGTAGAGTTGGCCGACGGGGAGACCCCTTTGGCTGAGCAATCATCCGAGTTTTTTGCTAAGCTCCAGCAGCTTGGTTCATTGCTTTCCGCTTTGAAGACCGAGTACCGCAGCATGGAGAAGAAGTGGACTCGCGAGCTTAAGGTCGCACAGAAGCAGTGCTCCAAGCGCAAGCGCAAGGCCGGCAACCGTGCCCCCAGCGGCTTTGTTAAGCCCACCCGTATCAGCGACGAGCTTGCCCAATTCTTGGAGAAGCCCGCTGGAACGGAGATGGCGCGCACGGAGGTCACACGTGACATTAACAAGTACATCCGCACCAACAACCTCCAAGATAAGGAGAATGGTCGCAAGATTAATCCTGACGCCAAGTTGGCCGGTTTGTTGAAGCTCCAAAAGTCGGATGAACTTACGTACTTTAACCTTCAACGTTTCATGAGCCCCCACTTTTCTAAGGCAGCTGTCGTAGTAGCAGTTTAAGAATACGTAAGAATACAATTTATATAATATTAAATGTATTATATAAATGCAGTTTTATTATGGAACTTCTAATACCACTATTAACATTACAGATTTAGTAATGAGTAAATGTATGTCTAATAATAAAATATATATACCAATGGATGATGTTACTAGATCCAACGTATTCACAGATCCATTATGGGGCATAGTTAAATCTGTATTTGTTCATAATGAAGGAATTATTACAGAAATACATAATAATGTATATGCCATTATAAATTTAGATACTAATGAAATTCAACAGATACATCGTGAGGAAATTGATAATAAATTAAATAAAATACATTCGTCATTAAGTTTTGTAGGAGGTTCATTAGATTTTGAATACCCTGAACAAATGATGGCAACTATCTTTTTGAAAGGCAAAGAAAAAGTATTAGAAATTGGCGCTAATATTGGAAGAAATGCCATGATTATTGCATCTATATTAGAGAATGATGCCGCACAATTTGTAACTATGGAATGTGACTTAAATACGTGTAAAAATCTTTATCAAAATAAAGATATAAATGATTTTCATTTTAATGTGGAACCATGTGCATTATCAAAACGAAATTTAATTCAAAAGGGATGGGACACTATAGTGTCAGACGTAGTTTTACCAGGATATACTAATGTTAACACTATAACGTATGAACAATTACTTAATAAATATAATATTAATTTTGATACTTTAGTTTTGGATTGTGAAGGAGCTTTTTATTATATATTACAAGATATGCCAGAAATATTAGATAATGTAAATTTAATTATAATGGAAAATGATTATTATGATATAACTCATAAAAAATATATTGATACAGTTATGGTTAGTAAAGGATTGTCGTGCGTATATACACAATCATGGTCAGTGCCACGCTGTTGTAACTTAAATTTTTTTGAAGTTTGGAAAAAATAGAAATATTATTACATTACGGGGGAGCCAAGCCCATCGTTAAGCAAAGACAAACCCGTCTTTTTCTAATATTGAACGCAATTCTGGTTTCAATATTGGTTTATTTATAGTATTAAATTCAATTACTTTTAAACCAGTGTTATTTTGCAACAAATCAAACATATTATATACCCTTTTTATTTGGTCGTAATTAGAGATAACATCTACATAATTATTCATTATCCATTCGTAAAATTCAGCATTTTCATTTTTTTGTTTATGATACTTTTTAAATAATTTCAGAATTTTATACAAATTAGGCTTTTCTTTATTACGTTGCGAAAATGCCACGTTGCTTTCAACATTAAAAGGTGTATAATCCGTCCCTGATAATATACATATTTCTCTGAATTCTTTTTGTGTAATTCCTAATTTTCTTAAAATGGCCTCTGTATTATATAGCACAGCAGTATGATTCATTATACTAAAATAACGTAATACCCGCGGACACCCATATACAAACATATCCATGTCTTCGCTCATACAAGCCCACGCAATCTCATGTAACACTAAATAGGAGCATAATTCATCTGCTTCGCCTGGCGCGTCATAATAAGTACAGCCATATGCTGTAATTAATTCTTTAACCTGAGCAATATGAGACTTTGTAATATTTATAAATTGTTTTTTCAGTTGCTCCATTTCTAATACTATCTCTTGTTTATCATCATCTAATGTCATGTTGGCAAGTTGTTCTTTTAATTCATTGTATTCATTCTCGGCAGTGCGTTTGTCTGCACGTCGTTTTAATAATACGTCACGTTTGTCTTGTGGAGATTTACCGTCAAATATAAATATAGGCACAATGTTGTAATGACGAAATATAGATATCATTAAATAAATATTCTCAATCAATGATTCCGAATATTTATACATATAAATGCTTATATCTATAACAACCGTTTTTTCGGATAAATCTGAAAAGGACACACTTTGTATAGGCATGTTATATAGAGTACTAGAAGGCACCAATGCCGTGCTACATTCTGTTCTGATAAATCGGTTTAAGTCTTTAATTCCCATGGTTTGTGCTATAGTATAATTGTTTAAACTGTCCAAATTTAAGGTTCAATTTTAGGAGGGTGCCCCCTTAACAGTATCATGTCATATAACTCAAACTTTTCATACACCGGTTTAAACATTTGTAACAAGCAATTATTGTCTACATTAATATTTAATTCTTTTCTCACAATATTAAATATTTCTTTAATTGATTTCTCATTGTCAATATTATTTAAAATAGTATATATTATATTATTCATTTCAATATTAAAATTAATAAATTCGTCCTCGCTTAAATACCAAATATATTCGTCATCAAGTTTATACATTAAAGTGCCTGTAACATTTAAATTAGTAACATGTCTACAAAAACAGTTAAATAGTACAGATAAACACCCTTTTTTGGGTTTACATTTATGTAACACATTATTTAACCACTCCTTAGTTACTAAAACTAGAATTAATATGTTATCTAAATTATCAATAGTTGCTTTTGTATTTGTATTTTTAGATACGTAAAACATATGTTTAATTATATCCCCAAAGAATAATTCATTAATGGAATGTTTTTCAACTATATCATTAGGATATTTAACATTATTTATATTATAGTTATACTTATATCTTGTATCTGGCGAAAAATCAATAATATTTAAATGACTGTTATTAATCCAACAATATAATTCTGGTATAGAATATGCCCTATCTTGGCAATGTAAAATCATGTCAACGACACCTTCATCTGATATGGTATGGTCAGATATTAAATGTTCTGATAGTCTAAACCAATTGTTTTGTGTTAATTGCGTATGAATATTTTTAAAATTATTAATCTTAGTTTCATAATCATTTATATCAATATCACTATTAATTTTTTTCATCAATTCTTGCATTTGATATACCCCAGTTCGCCCATATTTTCCATATACCATAATATTCATAACCCCGTCATCTTCTAATACATTTACAAGTGCATTTAAGCCATCTGATGGGTTTTCTAAATGATGTAACACACCAATACATATTATCATGTCAAACTTTCCATGGACCATCGGATTTAAATCTAGTAGAGACATTTCAACTAATTCTATACAATCTATATTGTATGTTGTTATTCTCTCTCTACATATATTTAATGCGGTTGGAGATACATCAATTCCTAATAATTTAATATTTTTGTATTTTTTTAAAAAAACACCCATATTAATTATATCAGTTCCTAATCCAACGCCAACTACAAGAATTTTAAACCCATCAAAATTAGTTTTAAGACCACTATATATATAATGATTGATTTGTTCTAAAAATAAATTGCTACAACATTGGTTAGGTATTGGTGCGAATTTGTCCATATACTTATCATATTTTGGATAAGTATATTTAGTATATTGTTTTTTAACTTGTTCCATATATAATTATTATTTTACACCTTTTTTACATTTCAAACGCCGATTTTAGTAGATGCGTATTTTAGTATAAAGTATTCCTTGTCTTCTTCATATTTTTCATATTGCATCAATAATGGATAATTTATAAGAGACTCCCTCGTCCATTTAAATCCATAAGATTCATAAAAGGTTACAGCGCTTTCTACCGAACTAAGTATAATTGTATAAGCAGCGTGTTTGTGTATGTTATTTAAATATATAATAAAATCATCTAATAGAGCAGAAGCATATCCATGCTTTTTGAATTTATGCTTAGTACAAATCATCAAAATGTAATACGTAATTTCTTTATTGCTAACATCTTTATGATAAATAAGGATAGATGGACAATTTTCTAAAATAAAATCAGTATCTATACAGCGGAATGCGATTTTATTACTTTCGTCTTGTAGTAAACATTCTATATAATTTGGACAAATAACATGATGTGAATATTTATAAAATAGTTTATAAATATCTTCTCGGAATAAGGATATCATTGGTATAATATCTTCAACAGCCTCATTATCTATAATATGATTAATGACGTCGTCTGAATAAAAATTCATTATAATAAATATCAATATATTTTTAAGTGGTATTAATCTACTCTATCGCTTATAGGAGCATGCATTGATGGCAATGGGCTAGGGTTCGCATTAAACACCCCCCACCTTAGGGGAGCCAACGACCCATACATACCACCGCGCATAGACCGACTTCTAGACCTAGACCTAGACCTAGACCTAGACCTACTTCTAGTCATACTCCTACTTCTAGTCATACTCCTACTTCTAGTCATACTCCTACTTCTAGTCATACTCCTCGTTCTTTTTGGCATATTATATAATTACTCAATATTATAATTTATTTTTCAATATTATAATTTATTCTTAATATATAACAATGGACATACCACATTTACAATTAGGCCAAGGATTTGTATTACATAAACCAGGGTCTACAGAAACAATTCTAGGATTAGGACAATTTGACCCAGAACCAGAGTATGCTTCCATCGTACGTGTCTCTGGCATTACGCAAACTACCAGACGAAACGCATGTTTTATAATAATGCCTCACGACAACGGCATAACAGTGTTGTACTTTAAAACTTTAAGCGAAACATTAGGAGATAATTTTGATGAAAATAAAGAAAAAATTATGCGTACTATTAAAAAACAAATAGCATTTAGTGTTTTATTAAATCAAAATGTTATTGTATATTTAGATACTCCTGACAAAGCAGTATTTCAAAATAGAATATCTAACTCTATGGGACAATATCATCAAGATATGGCACCTAGGACTTTTTTGCCTGATAATATACAACAATTAATAAAATCCAACATATACAGCAAATATACTATAATTGAATATAGGACTAATTGTGTTTCTACTACTATTAAAAATCCGTTTGACCTTGATAATGATATCATACGATTTTGGGCATGTCCTGGAACAGTAGCTTGTATAGAAGACCAGGAACAACAACATACCTCACCATATACTGTACAAGCTAACCCTTTTATTATTGGAACACATAGTAGTTATGTTGACCGTGCTGCGGGAAACGCAGCATTACAATTACAATATGATGCGTTTTCGTCTCACCAAACAGACTCAAGTTATAGACCATTATATAGAACACAAATTACTCCTATAGATAATATTACTTTACGAAATATAAGTACACAATTACAACAAAATAAGGATTTTATGTTGTTCCAGCTAGATTGGAATGATATAAATAATTTACGACAAACGGCCACATTCCCTCCAATTGACTTAAGTACATATTTAGCTGGAAGTAGGTCCCAAGAAGCAGGTAAATTAATGAAACCTAAATCAAAACGCAACCCACTTAAATCAAAACGCAACCCACTTAAATCAAGACACAACATACTTAAATCAACACGTAGAATAAAACGCAAAAGGGGAACTAGTTATAAACACTAAAGTGTTAGCTAACCCAACTCCGCAATAGTCATTTTAGTACTATTTAATAAGTAATCTATATCTTTTGTTTTGCTCATTTTCTTAAACTTATGTAAAAATCCTTCAGTACAATATGCCCCATTTAACAATGATTGTGTTTTATAATTTCTCTCAATAAATCTACAAAACTCTGTTAATTTAACAGGATTCTTGTCAAATTGTAAAATATTTGAATTGTTATTAACACACCAAGAGAGAAATCCTTGATAATTATTCAACATAATAAGTTTAATCACATAATACGCTAAAACGTTCGTATTTTCCTTATATAGCGTGTTCCTAGCCACTGTACTATATCTGGTAGTAGAATATAAATCCTGATATCGCAGACCCATAAAATTCAACACTTTCACCATTTGAAAAAAGCTAAATGTTCTCTCAAAATTAATAAAGAATTCACTATTAGAGAGAAATTCATCAACATTACTCTTGTCATTTAATATGGCATAACTACAAAATAAACTGTTCATTATAACTGCCCAAAATTCGGTATATGCCTCAAACAAATTTACCTCTGACATAACTGGAAATATTTGTAATATGTGTTTTGTACATTCATCCGTATTCATATCCGAAAAATCTAATGCAAAATTATGAAATGTCTCGTGAATGAATACCTTAAACCATTCCTCGTAACGGAAAACAACAATCTCTGAGTTGACTGGACATGTTGTAGTAAACGCTGTGTTTACATTTAATTGGTCTAACACACTTATACTAGATGTCGGCAGCCTTTTCTTCATAGATGTAAAATAGAGGAATACTGTCAATTCCTTGGAACATTTATTAGAGGCATGTTCGTTAATAATATATAACCACTGAAGCATCTTATCTACATATGAATTATATAACTCTAAATGAAGCTCTGGATTTAAATCTTCAACTATAAATTTGATTTTAATAGAACGATTAAAGAGAGAAAAAGTATAGCTTAATACATAGGTAGCAGTATCGTCTATATGTAATCTAATTTGTTCAGGAAAACTATTACTATTGAAATTTGCTGGTTTAGGGACTTGCGATTTATTTGTGATTTTTACAATATTTAATTTATAAAAAGAACTGCTTTTTTTAGAAGAAGTTATAAAGGCATCTGCTTGTACCATATTCTTATATAATCGTTTCAGAATAGACCGTGTTTTATTTGTTTGTTCCACGTGATTTATACATTTATTTTTTAAGAAAAAAGACATTAACAATTTACTGTTGTTTAATAATTTCATTATTAATATAATAATAATAATATTTTATATTGATATTATTATTACGCTAATATTTTATGATAATATTACACATAATAGAAAAATTAACTACTGTCCTAAATGAAAACTCAGATAGTCGCATTGGTCTAGGAGTTGATGACACGTATAGTGGGTTAACATTACCGCCAAGTCAATCACAAGTTATATGGTTATTGGCATGGTCATCATTGCCTTCTTTTTTGTATGCTTGTTATAGGGGGCATACTGAGTTATCACTAGTGCCTCTTTCGGTATATTCCTCATCTATGATATACTGGTATTATCCTATAAAGCATTCTTGGAGACATTATCTTGATATAGGGGTTGTTCTAACTAGTTGTATGTACCAATGTATCAAAGCGCGAAACGCTGAAAATGCTGTGTATTTTTATCCAGTATTATTTATTGGTATAGCATGCTTCCCATTAAGCACTTATGTCAGAAAAAATTACCCTACATTACATATTGGACACGTGTGGGTTGCAACTATTCTTCATGGACTAATTCATGTTATTGGCAACGTTGCCAATTTTATATTATATTGTGGGAAAATATGACCCTTTGCGAATTTTACACCTTTTCTCATTTAAAACGCCCACTTTGTGGGCGTAAATGAGTTAAAAGGCAACGTTACTTTGCGCATTTAAAATGCGCAAAGGTGTAAATGCGCAAATGTGTATTATTGAGCTTTTCTCAATTTGTCACGTATAATCATTAAATTATCATGAACCTCGGGTAATTTCGCACTTTTGTTATGTATTAATTTAGCGTTATTAGTATTTAATAATAATTGTATCAAGTCCATATTCTGCGTAAATTTTGCAAACTGGGCTTCTTGTATCGCTCTCTCACTATTCTTTCCAAAAAAATCAGGGTCTATTATAACTTCTTTAGGTCTTATAAGTTCCTTATTGAACTTCCCCGATTTACTACCAGCACCCTTCGCCATTTCCGGATTTTTAGACAATTCTGTGCCGGAATCTAATGAAAAAGATAAATAGAATTCCGGGTTATTCTTTTTAAATTTACATGCCTGATAGTAATGCTCCACACTTGCCCATTTATGATTATCTAAAGTAAACGGTTGTACCCAAAAATCCGACAATTTCTTCCGCCAGTCGGTCACTTGTGCTAAATTGGCAAAATCTATAATACATTGTGGCGGAATGTTCTCTCCGCTTCCTTTCCCTGGAAGCGGTTTACTAGAAGATTTATTATAAAACGCTAGGACTATATTATCATCACATAACCCTCTAATCTTCGCTTCAGAAGTATCGTCGCTAAATGTCGGAACAGGGTCTACCAATTTTAATGTATTATGTTTAAATCTCTCAAAGTCAGGAATAATAGAAAAAGTTCCTGCGTTTTTTTCTAAACATTTGTCTACTACCATCTTTTTTACATCATATGGCAACTCGCTAAAGGTAAAAATGGGTTTCTTATGATAACTCAATAACTTATAATGCGGACCATTACATTCTGCTAATATATAATATTCCGGCTCAAACTGACCCTTGTTTATCAGCACAGAGTCATTCAAAGAATTTGCGCATTGTAAGACTCCATTTAAATCCTTGGCTTTATATGCCTCTACTGACAATAATATAAATTTAACATTTAATACTCGTTCTAGGGTAGAAATTGCCCAGGTGTCAGCCCAAAACTCGCAGGTATTCATTTTATGCTTGAATTGTTCCAATGTACTAATTCCCTTCATGAATTTGGATTCATTGAATAACTGACCAATCATCTGTTTTTTATGAGCTAATTTAGTATGTTGCGCCTTAGTGGATTTTACCTGGTCAGCTATTTTCCGTTGCGAATCACGGTCTAGCGTTTTAGAAAATCGCTCACTTAAAGCCATATTTTCTTTCACTAATTCTTTCATGTCAGTTGCTAAGGTTACTAATGAGGTGTTATACATATCATATTGTTCCTTATAATGTAGGAAAGTTGGTTCGTCAATCTCGCCAGACAATTTCATTCTTAGCTTTTTAATAGAAGTTTGTTGACCAATTTGAGAGAAAGCGTCGCGAATGATTGCAAATAGACATTCGCCTGTTTTTCCTTCATCTTCATTATTCAATATGTCGTAATATTTGTTTTTCATAAATTGATTTATCCATTTATCTGTCTTATTTTTTTTATACTTGCGCTTTATCTCTTTACTAATGGCAGCAGTTTCCTCTGGCAAACTAGCCATTATAGGGACACCCTTTGTCGCAATAAATAAGTCTTGCCTTAACGCGGGTATTAATATTTCATTATTTGTTATAAAAGTACCTTCTTGGTCACTATCACTATCACTATCACTATCGCTATCTACACCCTTATCTAAATTGGGCCCTGTACTAGCTATAGATGATGCGTCGTCTTGTTCCGATTCTTCTTTTTCAGGAATTAATCGTATTTTTTCTATCATGGGTTTTGTTGCAAATGTATATATTAATGGTTCATTTAGTTTATCAACATTAAGACTATCATCATCCATATAAGAGAGAATATTATTAGCTAATATTTCATATACGCCTATTTGAATAGCCTTATTATTACTCTTTAACAAATAAATAGGAAAGTATATAATATTCTTATCTTCAAATGTATTTTTGGCATTTCCTATAGCAACTATCACGTCTAATCCTTTAATCTCTATTTGATATAAGTCGGATTCTTTGGATAAATCATCGGGGTCTATACTTTTTATTTCTGGATAACTTATACTATTGTCTAATTTAGATACGACCATATATAATATAAATATAATATATTTATGTTATATTTACGGGGGCTTTGCCCCCGTGACCCCCTAACTTCCTCACTCACATTAAGTGAAGTGAAGGAGGGTTCCTAAGGGAACCTTGGTTCCCTTACTTGGTTCCCTTTACCAAAGTACAAACTTCTTCATAAACTTATCATTTTTCAGTTCATTCATATAAAACCATAATTGTTTTCTCATAATAACTGTCTCAATGTGTTCAACATTATTTTCATACACAAAAATAGCATTAATTATTTCCAACTTTTTAGCCTTACTTTGTTTCAATTCCTTAGATATATTATAATAATCACATATTAATAATAGTTGTTTTAAATTATAATTTGTTTCATAATTCACGAAAAAATCCATAGTGTCAGCATGTGCTGCTAGCGGTTGTGCTAAATTTAATTCTTCAAATTCACTTAATAGTTTATTTATATCTGTTATGTCAGTAGTATCATATTCATTCAAATTACATGTTATATTTTCGCTATACATATAATTGTATATTTAGATTATATTTATATACTTATAACACACATACAACATGTGCGTTGAAAGTAATAATGTGCTATATTTTATTATTATTCGGGGTGTATCTATATCAACAGGCTTTGTAACAGTCATCGCAACCACTGGCCTAGGATTAACAATATATACATAATAATCTCTCACTATCTCATAGTGGGACTTTTCATATACAGGGTAGTCTGAATTGAATAATTGTTTATATTCGTTTGTATTTCTAACATAATCTCCGTTTTCAAATACTTCGGTCATTATGTAAGTGAATATATTAGTGTCTTTTTTTGGCTCACGTATAATAATAACTCCATGTAATTTCAATATTCTGTGAATGTCCATAATAATAAACTTCATGTCATGATTATTTATATGATGTATACAGTCGTTAAATAATACTACATCAAATATATTATTATAAAACGGCAATTGTCTACTATATTCTGTAATTAACTCTATTTGCATAAATTGCTTGCTTGGAAATTGTTGGACAGCAAAATCAATTCTAGTTTTATCTGTGTCAACTCCAACATAGTTATCAAAATACACACTCATGATTCCTGGTCCACATCCAAAATCAAGGACTTTTAGTTGATTATTGTTTATTTTTGTAATAATGGGCTGCAAATGTTTTACAAATAAATGTTGCTCAAAATCTTTACAAAATAAAAAATAAAAATATCCGCTATTTATAACTCCGCTATAATATTCATTTAATAATACTCTATTTATAAAGATTGCCATAAAAGACACCGCATTAATAATAAAAAATATAAGTCTTTTATTATTCATTTAATTATTTATACATTTATCCATTTATGCTACTTTTCAACAATATCCATAAATTTAAAGATGGCCTTATTAGACAAACTCTTATATGTTTTCACCTTACTCTTTGACAACATGTCAATATTATTTACAATATATTGATTTGCTGCTGTACTAGCGCTAGTGCCAAGAATCTTCTTATTATGAAGCAGAGCAATGTTCTCTGACAACTCATCCACCTCATTCTTTTTATTGTCCTGAACTATAAACTCCATCACCTGCGTCATTAAATTATGGGTGATTGTTATAATTCGGTCTTCTGCAATAATGCCATTCTTCATCAAATTCACAAAGAACATGCTCAGTGACTTTCGGGCTTCATTATCCTTATTATTTTTACAAAACAGGTCATAATTGACCTCCGCATCCACATATGAAATAGTATTAAATACTGTAATAAATGACGAGAAATTATTCTCAAATATAGTGAGCATAATAGGATATTGATTGATTAGGTCCGTATACAAATCTGCGTATAATTTAGAATAAAACCGATTGTTAGATGCAATCACAAATATCGCATTTCCTACCCTGGTCATATCTTCTTCCAATATTCCGTTGGCAATAAGTTCATCCATAATGTCGCATATATTATTTTTCTGTTCAACATAATTTGCGTCTGAAATTTTATTCAACACTAATCTAATCTTATCAAATTGAGCGTCAACGCCTACCTTTTGCTCTATAACCGTCGGTTGAAATGAACGAATAGATGACCAATCCTCTTCCCCGACGACTTCCATGCCCTTGTTACCTTTGCGCTTTTTATTAACAGAGGTAGAACTAGCGGGTTCGCGTTTGTCAAATACTGGAGTCTTAATATAAGTAGGAGACCCTACTTCCTGTGCTAAAGAAGATATAATCTGAATAGTTTCTTCTGGCAATGTACACTTAAACCCCTCAAACATGATGTTGGTAAAATCCTGTAATGTGTATTTCATTTTTGCTGTCATGTTATATAATATAATATAATTTATTTATATCAATTTTTATTGTAATATGATAATATAAATATTTGATAATATTAATAATATTTATTATAGTAAACACGCTTAAACATATAATAGCTATATAGTACATATGGCAGAACTAACAACTACAGTAAGCGCAATGGGGGGAGGAGGGGGTAGGGCTAGCGGGTGGGGAGGAAAAGTAGGGGATAGTAGCGGAGGAACAGGATTTAAGAGAGCAGGCGGAATTAGAGAAATGAATAATTTTGCTAACAATGACACAACAGTTGATGACACTTCTAATTATGATTCTAAAAACGAATTTTCTAATTGGGATGAACTAGAAATTACTCCTAGCATTCTACGAGGGATTTTTGCACAAGGATATGAAAAGCCAAGTCCAATTCAGGCCAAGGCTTGTAAATCTATTATTGCCGGAAGAGATATTATCGCACAAGCACAATCAGGCACTGGTAAAACCGCGGCTTTTACCATTGGCGCATTATCGCATATTAATTTGGAGGAGCCCACTACCCAAATCCTTGTTCTCTCTCCAACGAGAGAATTGTCTAAGCAAACAGCGTCTGTTATGGAGAAGATTGGATGTATGTTAAATGGTCTTCGGGTTAAAACCCTTATCGGCGGGTCTTCTATTGATGAAGACACCATGAGTCTTAAAAATACAACTCCACATATTATTGCTGGATGTCCTGGACGTGTATATGATATGATGAGACGTAATCATATTTCAAATAAGGCTATTAAGGTAGTTATTCTGGACGAAGCAGATGAGATGTTGTCTTCTGGATTTAAGGAACAAGTATATAATATTTTTCAATATCTCAGTCGCACAGTTCAAGTAGTCTTATTTAGCGCAACATTGCCTCCTAACATTCACGACATTACCTCAAAATTTATGAGAAATCCTGTTAAGATTTATGTTAAGGCAGAACAATTGACTCTTGAAGGAATCTCGCAATATTTTGCTGCTGTAGAAGATGATAGAGAGAAATATTCAACGTTGAAACATTTATACGAGTTTTTATCTATTGACCAATGTATTATTTATTGTAATAGCGTAAAACGTGTAGCAGACTTATACGACGCAATGGTTAATGATGGGTTTCCAGTATGCTGTATCCATAGCAATATGGAGAAATCTGACCGAGATAGGGCATTTTCCGATTTTAAAATAGGTAAATACCGCGTTCTTATTTCATCTAATGTTACTGCACGTGGCATTGACATTCAACAAGTCAGCGTGGTCATTAACTTTGATATTCCTAAGGAGACTAGCACGTATCTTCATAGAATTGGACGTGGCGGACGATGGGGTAGAAAGGGGATGGGTATTAATTTTGTTACTAGGCGCGATGTGGGTAAGCTTAAGGAAATTGAAGAACATTATGCGACGCAAATTATGGAATTGCCGTCTACTTTAGAGGGGATTATACAATAAGTACAATGCAACCCCTGTGTTCGTAGTTCGTCTATAATATTATTCTATTTTTGTTATAAATATGTCAAAAATAGAACAGGTAAATGACTATTTCAAGTTACCCATTTCATATACTGCAAATAAAATGGAATTGAAGCAACATATTATAACGGATTTAGAGCTGACAAAATTAAATATAGATGATGTCAAAAATATAGGGCCAGACCAAGACACAGCTAATAAGTCAATGTATCAATATTTATTTAATCCTAAGACAGTATTTGGTGAAAAAGTAATTGAACAATGGGCAAATCATTATACAGATAATGTCGCATTTTTAAAGGAGTCTCAACAATTATTAAAAACATATACACCCGTAAACACTAATATTGGTCCGGATGCGCATGCTCACATATTAAATGTATGGAATGATATTAAAAATGATACCGGGTTTAAGGAAAAATATAATTATATAGATTGGACACGCCTTGAATTTTTAAATAAAGATGAACGTTTCCTACAACTGATGAGTATGTATAATTTAGCATCACCTATACTTTCATTATTCTTACCAATTATAATTCTTATTATTCCATTTTTTATTATAAAACTTAAAGGATTCCCTATCACAACGAATGAATACATTGTTGTGCTAAAAATGATATTAAAGAACCATGCTTTAGGAAAACTATTCAACAATTTTTCCAATGTACCGATTGAGCAAAAAATCTATATCGCTCTCTCAACGGCGTTCTATTTTTTCTCTATTTATCAAAACATTTTGTCATGTATTAGATTCAATTCAAATATGATTAAAATCCATTTAGCATTATTCAAATTGAGAGAATATATTAATCATACCATCAACTCTATGAAGAACCTGCTACAATATACTTCTAATTTAGCAACACATAATGCATTTAATGAAGAAGTTCAAGAACATCTCTCTATATTAGAAACTATCAAGTCAAATATGGATTCTATTAGCCCTTATCAATTCAATATTAAAAAAATATACGAAATAGGCAATATATTAAAAACATTTTATGCGTTATATGACGACCCTGTATATAATAAAGCTATCATGTATTCATTTGGGTTTAATGGATATATTGATAATTTAGAAGGAGTTATTGAAAATATTAATAATAAACATCTTCATTTTGCGACATATACTAGTAAGAAAACCAGTGCATCTTTTAAGAAAATATATTACCCAGCCTTGATAGGCTCACATAGTCCGATTATTAAGAATAATTGTAATATGAAACATAATATGATTATTTCTGGTCCGAATGCCTCTGGTAAAACAACCATGTTGAAATCTATATTAATCAATATTCTTTTCTCTCAACAACTAGGAGTTGGATTTTATGATTCGGTCAAATTAAATCCATTCAAACATATTCATTGTTATTTGAATATTCCAGATACTTCAGGGAGGGATAGTTTATTTCAGGCGGAAGCTAGGCGGTGTAAGGACATTATAGATTGTATTAAAATAAATAAAAAGGATACGCATTTTTGCGTATTTGACGAATTATATTCAGGAACAAATCCTCAAGAAGCAGTAATGAGCGCGGTTGCATTTATGTCTTATCTTAGTAAGATTAAATCTGTTAAAACTCTGCTAACTACCCATTTCTCTCAACTATGTAATTTTTTAGAACAAAATCAATCTCATAAAAATTATCACATGGAGACTATACAGAATGGCTCAGATAACTTTAAGTATACCTATGTGTTTAAGGAAGGCATATCTACTGTTAAAGGTGGTATTAAAGTATTAATTGATATGGAATATCCGAAGGAGATTTTGGAGGATTCTGCGAATTTATTAATATCGTAATATATATATGGTCAACGCTGAAATATTTACACACCTTATGAAACAGATTCGTAATAAAAAGTTTATACGACAACATATGATTAGACAACGATTTAAACTATTACAACAAAAACTTGGAATACTACAAAAAAATAAAAATAAAAATAAAAATAAAAATAAATTACAACAAAATAAGACATATATGAATGTATTTTTAATCATTTTTAATACGTGGATAAGCTCTAGCAAAAATGTAACCTTTAAAAATAATATTCTACAATGTGAATTACAAAATAATAATGGAAATTTTAATTTAAATAAATTAGAAATACATCCTTTGTTGTTAAATAAAAAATTAATTAATGATAATGGGTCATTTAAGTATATTTTATCAAAAAAAGAAGATGATACAATTATGAACCTATTGTTTCCTGTATACAAGGGACCAACTATACCACATATTAATATATATAAATGTACTATTCTTTCAGTAGATATACCCAAATATAACAATATACGTAATGAAACTATTGCCATATTAAATAATTATAAACTTCCTCCTATAAATATTCATTTTGGTTATACCCCCGAAACAGTACAAAATGCGCGCTTTTACGAATTTATGTACAATAAACAACAAACAAACTATCATACATTAGGAATGTTAGAAATATTTGACAACTTTGTAAAAGAAAATTCTGACGAAAATAGATGGTTGCTTTATTTTGAGGATGATGTTAGGCCTATTAACATTAAACTAGGAGATGATTTATCAATATTATATAACGTTCCATCAAATGCTGAATTTATTCGCCCATATATTGGTAAAAATGAACCTTGCGATATACAACATTTAAAATATAACACGTCGTACAGCGGCGGATATAATCATGCTTTTTATATCTCAGTGTCAGGATGTAAGAAAGTGTTACATTATGCTAAAAAATATAAATGGAAATATATTTGCGACATAGATCTATATAAATTAGCAAAATATTGTGGCGGACATCCAACTGGGTTGGATGGATGGACTTTAAAGTCAACTAATAATAATAATGACATAGCATTGGCTTTAAATGAAGATGAAAAAATAAATATGTATCAATTAAGTCATGTAATATTTAACCAAACATCATTACCTTGTGTATAATTATAACGCTTCGTTTATTCAACAAATATTAATATCTCAACTTTGTGTAATAATGAGTATATGCGATATGTTTAGTACACCTTTATTAGTTTATTTAGGAATAATGTTATTACTTGTAGGGCTTTTAGGATTATATTTTACGCAAAAGCTGAATGAACAAAACCATAAAATTTCATCCATGTTAGGATTAGTTTCAACTATGGCAGAGGAATTAAATTATATGAGAAGTCGCATTAAATCTGTTGCGGCAGGTCCAACTGTTGTATCAGATTTTAGACCTGTAGCCAATTCATTAATTCCAGTGTCTGATGATGAAGAAAGTGACGACGATGATAGTAGCGCAGATGATAGTGAGAGTGTCAGCGATAGCAGTGTAGAGGAAGAACCGCAAATTAAAAGCATATCATTAGCGGATATTGATGAAACAGAACCGGCTATTATTATAGATGATGTTAGAACATTGAATTTTAACACTGGATTGTTTAATGAGGAAGAGAAAGATGACGATAACGATGATGAAGATGATGATGACAGTAGCAGCACCTCATCTGATTCTATAAAGGCTGACTCTTTTGCTAATTTAAAATCTATTAGTTTAGACGATTCATCTGCAACCCCTGATTATAAAAACATGCCTTTGAACAAGTTAAGAAATGTGGCTATAAGCAAAAAATTAGTTGAAGATGCTAGTAAATTGAAGAAGGCTGATATTCTGAAGTTGTTGAATGGGTTAAAAGTTTAATAAATAATTTTAAACACAAATTTCAATATATATAATTTAAATTATATATTTATCTTATAAATATATAATATGTCTTGGGCTACTTGTTATTCTGGGTCTAATAATATAGAATTTAATTTTCCACCTATTATGAGTGATGGGCGAAATTACGCAACTTGGCAACCTGAAGCCGTGGTTAATAAGCGAATTCAACAAATGGAAAATATCAAATCTAACTGGTCTTATAGAGAGTACATGACGCATCATGGACTCCAAATCATGAAGTATGACACCTTAGAGGCACATCATGCCTTAGGACTATATACGCATATTCATACAAATGAAACACCCTCTAGCAATGTACCCTTTTTATGTAAATCTACATACGATAACAGTAAGCCTGGGTTTGGTTACAATAATAGCGATTTGAAAAATATGTATGTGTCTAGAGAACAGTTACAGGCGCGAATGATGGCACCTAGTTTTCATCCGATGTAATAAATATTATCCGATTGTATAATACATTCTTCATTTCATTTATTCCATTTATTCTACTAAATAATCCTAAATTGGATTATTTGGTGGTGGCCCTCATCCTCCTTTCATTCGTCGTCTTTTAGATGTCTTGGGTTTTTTACGATTATAACAGCATTTACAACCTTTAGTATGGCGATGGGAAACGAAGCATTTTTTTGAATGTGTGTGATTACGCATCTTTAATGTACGGCGAGTCATTATATATTACACTTTTAAAAAAAAAGTGTAATTAACAAAGTTTTTTGCCACACTTTTTTTAAAAGTGTATATGTATGGATTTAGAAGAAAGAATTACCAATTTAGAACTATCTGTAAAAACACTTGACGCTAAATTACAACTAGTAAATGATAAATTAGATAAAATACTAGGATTATTAGAAACCGATTGTAAGAAAATGACGGACCATATAGATTTCATAGAACAAGTCTACGACAATGTTAAAAATCCACTAAATTTTATAATGAATAAAGTAAACAACTTACGTGGCTCTAGTCAAGAACCGCTTACGCTTTGTTAAATTTATTCAATTTCACATATATTTCTTGTACCATTTCAGGTGTAAATTTATCTCTAGGAAAGGACAACCATATATGACAGGGCTCATTTTGAAATTTTGCAAATTCGTATGGGTTAGCTTGTGCTATTTTTATAAAATCTAATACACTAGGACACTCAAAATATAAAGGAGTATCTGTATTGTTGCTACCGCTACCGCTACCCCCTCTTTGCCATAGTTGTGTAAAATGACTTATCATGATAGCTGGACCAAATATAAATAATCCTACATATGCCCATGCTCCAGGGTCAGTTAAAAGTTCATTACGTGTATAAGTATTTAATACAACACCGCTAATAACTGATAAGGCACTACATGTTAAACCAATTAATATATCATCTTGATTGTCGTTTATCATATTATTAACATATGGCGGAATAACTATAAGTGGCAGTGGCGATAAGTTGACTTCTTGGTTAAATACGGAATCTCTAACAGAGTTATATTTATCAACATTTAAAGGACTCCTACAAATAGGACAAGTAACTCCTCGTCCATTACGTATAGTCCATTTTTCTAAACAACTTATGCAAAACGTATGATCACAATCAAATATAGACTGAGGAGGTATTTGTAACTCCTCCATACAGACCGAACATTCTTCCGCCTCACCAGAAGCACCAACATCACCAGCACCCCCTTTATATTTTTTTCTCGTATGTGTTTTATTATGTTTACGCCTCTTATATTTATTATTTACACTTTTAATTTTCCTACTCTTATTGTTTTTTTTAATCTTCCGACTACTCCTACTCTTCTTACTCTTCCTACTCTTTCGCTTATATTTTCGGCCTCCTCCATATCCAAAATTGGGGTCAACTATTTTACCTGTAACCTCTATAATTTTATCTACTAATCGTTCTTCATCAAGTTTTGTTATTTCGCGTTCTCCATAAGAGTCAAATTCACTCATAATAACATCCATTTCTTGAAGCAATGATTCTTTAGTCGCAGGTGGCGTAATATACTCACCAGACACATTAGGCACTTTTTCTATATACTCCCTGCTAGTTATTATTAAAAGTAGAATAGCTACCTTACGTAATTTTGCTATTGCTTTTTTATTTATAGGTTCTTGGTCTTCTAAGTGTTCTATCAATGTTCCAATTTTTGTTTGGCCATTACGTGGATATTCGCGTTGTATCAATTCTGCCAGCGCTGGTACTGTTATATTTGGATTCTTAACTGTTTCAATAATAAATTCTAGAGATAAATCCCTTGGCTCAATTCCAGGGTTTTCTACGCCCCCTAGCAGCGGTCCTGCTTCCGGGGTTGACGGTGGTGTTAATTCATCATCCATATTATATAACACATATTATTATAATTCGTAATCATATTAAAGTTTTTTGCTACACTATTCTTATGCGGTTCCTTAGCATTGATATCGGTATTAAAAATCTAGCCTTTTGCCTATTTTGTAATGATAATGAGACCAACACTTACCAAATTGAACTATGGGATGTTATTGATTTGTCTAATCAAGATAAACGTACCTGTAAACAAAAGAAAGGAGATGCTAACAATAACACCATCTGTAATAAGTTAGCCGCTTATGTAAAAGGTTCCGAATGCTACTGTTTAACACATGCTAAAAAACATCCTACTTATAAACTGCCAAACGGTGAGCTTTCTTTAGCTAAAATAAATAAATTAAAGATTCAACCACTTCAAGAATTAGCAAATAAGTATAACCTTACTACCCATACAAAAAAAGCGGATATATTAGCATTATTTAAACAATATATTGAAACTAACTGCTTTGAACAGATTGGGAAAACAAATGCTTCTAAATTAGATATTGTTACTATTGGAAAAAATATCAAAGAGAGATTCAGCAACACATTTAATATGGTTATAGACACCATCATTATAGAAAACCAGATAGGTCCTATAGCAAATCGCATGAAAACTATTCAAGGGATGGTCTCTCAATATTTTATTATGACTTCACCCAATGATATTAAAATAGAGTTTATCTCTGCTGCGAATAAATTAAAGATGGGTAATGCTGTGGATGACGCATCTACATATAAAAATAGGAAATCATTAGGCATAACATATTGTAGACAATATTTAATAAAAAATATGACTAACAACTGGCTAACATACTTTGAATCACACAAAAAAAAGGACGATTTAGCAGACGCTTTTTTGCAGGGAGTTTGGTACATGGGGAACAAAGCCGCTACCCTCTACTAAATTTGGTTACGCCAAAAGGGGGCTTGCTCCCGTATAATATATAATAATTCGTACTAACTTAAAATTAAATGTTCTAATTAGTTTATAATATCAATGGAGCCTGAAATTATAGATATTTCAACATTAAATTTTTCTGATTCATCATATGAGAATGCACCAAAAATGAGGTCATCCAATTTCGGAGATGGGATTGAATTATTGATGAATGATAAAAAAAAAGAGTCTACTCGTGGCTCGTCATCTAACGATATTAATTTAGACGATTTGACTAATTTAGAAAACGAATTGAACGATTTAGCAAATTTGGATGATGAACCAGCTGGTCCCTCGTCCTCATCATATAGTAGACAATCCGATTTATTTAGTAGTGACAACACATCGCATTCAGTTAAATTCAGCGATAATAATTCATACAGCAGTGGTCCCTCTATTTCTATTGGACAATCTACCGCGGAAACTGCCAATGATGCGAAAACGTGGGATGGATATGGCAAGTTTGCGAATGTACCTATAAATCCGGATAAGGCAATGCCTTCTTCAACCCAATCACAAATGAGTAAAGAGGAATTATTGAGAGAAAAATTCAAGTATTTGAGAAAGCTGGAAGCTTTAGAGAAAAAGGGTGTTGACCTAACCAAAAAGTACTCAATGGATTCGCCCTTGGCGGAGATGCAGGGTGAGTATGAGATGATTATGGAGGAGAAGAATAAACAAAATTCAGTAAAGTTCCAGGGTAATATGCTCATGGCATTTATCAACGGTATTGAATTTTTGAATGGGCGATTTGACCCTTTTGACGTCAAGCTAGATGGATGGGGAGAGCAATTGAACGAAAATATCACGGATTATGACGAGATTTTCGGTGAATTGTTTGAGAAGTATAAATCCAAAGCATCTATGGCGCCAGAATTGAAATTGTTGTTTCAGTTAGGCGGTAGTGCGGCAATGATTCATATGACGAATACGATGTTTAAATCCGCCATGCCAGGCATGGACGACATCTTTAGGCAAAATCCTGATTTGATGAAACAATTCCAAACCGCGGCGGTGAACACAATGGGGCAATCTAATCCCGGGTTTTCAGGGTTTATGGGAGGCTTGATGCAACCACCAGGTAGCAACAGTGGTCCGCCGCCACCTCCAGTGTCAGCATATAGCCAACCAATGAGCCAAAATAGACCTGGCAATAATACATACTCTAGCAGACCTGATTTGAATATAAATATGAACCGAGTCAATGACGGCATCAATATTAAGGAGAATTTTACAAGCCCTAATGACCCAGAACGCTCTATGCGTACTAGTATGCGGCCTGAAATGAAGGGTCCAAGTGATATCTCTGAAATTCTCTCTGGACTAAAAACGAAAACTATAAATATTCAGGAAAATAATAATGAAAATACTAATAATAATGATAGCAGCACCATTAGCATTTCAGATTTGAAGGATTTACAGAATGAAGGTAAAATGCCTAGCCGAAGCAAGAGGCGACCCAAATCTGATAGAAACACAGTGAGTTTAGATATTTAGTAATTATATAATGTTTAGGCAATATAAATGAATGGCGTTAAATTTAATTTTCAATCAAAAAAAATGTCCAAAAGTAAAGGCAGACATAGTAAATATGCCAGAAGAACTAGAAAAGGAGGTAGATTAATAAAGTGTGCGGAACCTCCTTGTTTTAGCCGCAATTCAAGAAAACGAAAATAATTTAGCAAAAATAATTCAGCGAAAAAAATTATAATATAATAGTATATTATAAATGGCTGATTTATTTCCTGCACTTTCACGCACTCGTTCCATGGGTCGCTCCCGCACAAGGTCCATGGGTCGTTCCCGTTCTAGGTCCATGGGGCGTTCCCGCTCTAGGTCCATGGGTCGTTCCCGCTCTAGGTCCATGGGCCGCTCCAGGTCCCGCTCCAGGTCTCGTTCCCGATCTAGGTCATAAACTAAAAATAAGAAATTAGTCAAAATATAACTATATTTTTATTATGTATTATAATACATGATAAAAAAATTCACAATATACGGTGAAAGATGCTCAGGAACAAATTTTTTAGAAGAAGCTATTAAGGTTAATTTTGACGTTGAAATTACCTGGAAATATGGATGGAAACATTTTTTTGGTAATTATGAGTTTAAAGGTGTTGGTGATACAGAGGAAGACGAGACATTGTTTATAGGAATAGTCAGGCATCCAGTCAAATGGCTAGACAGTTTTTTCAATAGCCCACATCATGTCCCACCGCAAAATAAGCAAAATATTCGTGATTTCTTATTTAAACCTTTTTATAGCATTATGGAAAATGGTCAAATCAATGATTTAAATTACAAAACAAAAAAACCATATAAAAATATATTTGAATTACGGCAATTTAAAAATGATTATTTAATAAATGTAATGCCTACAAAGGTCAAGCATTATATATTGATTAACTACGAGGATTTGCTACATAATTATGTAGTTAAAATGAACGAAATTAAAGACAAATTTGAACTGCTTACATTATGTAATGTTATTAAAGATATTCCTTATTATAAAAAAAATAAAAAAGATAAATTTGTATTAAAACAAACCATTGGATTTACGCCGGCGATTGTAACTGCTATTTCTAATAATGTAGATAAAGAACAAGAAAAATCATTGAATTATGTTATATAATATCTAACAAATATGGTGTCGGCTTATTATTTTTTGTTGGTTCAAAAAACTCGTGAAATGAATTGAGAATATGTTTTCGGCTATCTTTACCTGTCATCAACTGTTTAATCATATATACTAATAGTTCATCTTGTATCTGTTTACCATTACGCTCTAAATATTCTGTCTCTAATTTTTCATATAACTTCATATATAAAATAACTGTTTTTATATCTGTAGCATCTTTGAAATACTTATCATAAAACACGCGAAATTTGGTGTCTTGCATCACCTCGTTCAATTGATTGAAAAAATCATTCTTTTGTATAATTTTCTTCCCTTCTTTTAACATATTCGGTTGTTCATTATATATAGCAATTTCGTTTGTATTATCTATATTATCCATTGTATTATTATCCATAGTATTATACATTCTTTTATTTTTATATAATTATAATATAATATATGACTTCAAATGGTCGTAAACTGCCGCGACATTATGATGACCCAATAGATAGTATATTAGTGGATTTTGTTGAAATTTTGAACCCTTATTTCAAGAGCATGAATTTTACACCTAATGGAATAACAACGTTATCTACCATGTTTGGACTAGCCGCTGTTTATGTGTATACTAAACATAAATATGTGACGTGCGCTGTCTTTTGGACAATTGGGTATTTTTTTGACTGTATGGATGGAAATTATGCGCGTACATATTCCATGTCAAGTAAATACGGGGACATTTACGACCATGTGTCAGATACTATTGTAAACGTCTCTCTATTAATTGCTGTGATAATGAATCGTAGTATTACTACATTATTCAAAATACTCGGTATTAGTAGTCTTCTTTTATTTTTTGTTATAATGACCTTTTATTTTGCTTGCCAGGAACAGTATTTAGGCAAACATAGAGCACACCTTACAAGCGACACCATTGGCATGGTGCCCGCAAAATGTACGTCGGTGAAGAATTTGTCCTGGTTACGATTTTTTGGCAGCGGAATGTTCAATTTGTGTGTTGTTATATTACTGTTGTGCCATAGGGTACGGTGGTAAACCTCCTTAAAAATTGATTCCTCATTTAAGTTGAATTCAACACATTATATTCAACTTAAATCATGATTAAACAAATCCAAACATTAGTGGGAAATAAAGCCAAGCCATGTTTTATATTAGTGGATGGTAGTTATTTTATGTTTCATCAGTTTCACTCTTTAGAAACTTGGTGGAAATTCTCGCATCCAAATGAGGCAATTGTACATAGTGAAATAGTTTCACCAATAGTGCCAAGCACAACAACTATCACCCTGGACCAAATTAAAGAAGATTTTATTGTTAGGTTTCGCAGTGCTTTTGTTAATAATGTCGCAGCCCTTTCTAAAAAATTAGACTTGACAACCGTGGACCCTATACTCATTATAGGCAAGGATTGTAAACGCTCCGATATTTGGCGAAACGACATTATTGAAAAATATAAGGGCACCAGGTCCACTGCTCCCTTTGCAGGCGCACCATTATTCAAGCTTGCGTATAAAGAAGAGTTATTTATTCAAGGCGGAGCCAAGGCCATTTTATCCTATCCGCGACTAGAAGCGGATGATTGTATTGCGATTACGACCAAACATATATTAAGTACATATGAGAATGCCTTAATATATATTATCACTAGCGACAAGGACTATTTACAATTAGTAGAACCGCGCGTTAAAATATTTAATCTACATTTTAAAAACATTGCAGAGCAAAAGAGTTGCCTGGGTGACCCAAAAATGGACTTATTTTGTAAAATTGTCATGGGTGATGCGAGCGACAATATTTCATCCGTGTTATCTAAATGTGGACCCAAGACCGCGCTTAAATGCTATCAAAATCCGGATTATTTTGCAAAACGACTCGCTAAAGAAAACGCATATGATAAATATAAATTAAATACTACTTTGGTTGATTTTAATTGTATTCCTACTGAATTAGTTCATGGGTTTATTTATGGTAAACTTTTATCTGACAATACCGATGGATGATTGACTATAAAATCATTTACTACGCCATCGTCGTCATATTGCGCACCTCTTTCTAAAAATAATCTTACTAAAGTTATTTTGTTGGATTCGTCAACATCATCGTTCTCCACTAATGTTTCTAAGGCAACATTGTGGTTAATGCTAATGTCAACACGTCTATCTAATACTAACAATTCAATTACTTCTTCACGTCCAGCTTGACATGCCATAATTAGAGCTGTGTCACCATCATTGTCCGGAATATTAGGATCAGCACCATTTTCTAATAATAATTTAACTATTTCTAATCTATTTAACTGGCATGCTACATATAAAGCTGTAGAACCAGTATTGTCTCTAGTATCAGGGTCAGCACCATTTTCTAATAATAATTGAGCTATTTCTAGGTTATTATCTCGGCATGTTATATATAAAGCTGTGTTGCCGGCATTATTTTGAATATCAGGGTCAGCACCTTTTTTTAATAACGCAATAACTATTTCTACATTGCCTTGAAAACACGCCTCCAATAAAGCTGTATCACCCTCGTTGTTTTGAATATTAGGATTAGCACCTTTTTTTAATAATGCGCGAACTATTTCTACATTGCCTTGAAGACACGCAATTGATAAGGCTGTATCGCCATCGTTGTTTTGAATATCAGGATTAACTCCCGCATCTAATAATACACTTGCTACTTCTGTATTTTCATTCAGACATGCAATTATTAGAGCAGTGAGGTTATTTGTATTTTGAATATTTGGATCCGCACCTTTTTCTAATAATAATTGAGCTAAGTTGCCAGAAGATTTTAATGCAACTCTCATTAAAAGAGTGTTTCCATTATTGCCCAAAATTGTAGAATCCTCTCCGGTTTCTAACAATCTTCTAAGTAATTCTAAATTATTCTGGTCTATAGCATTTTGTAGTTCTTTTATGCCACCACCATATTTAACAAACCTTCTATTCTTTCTACTCTGTCTACTTTTTCTACTTTTTCTACCTTTTCTACTTTTTCTACTTTGTTTCATTATATATATAACTTAGTAAATATAATGGAACATTATCTCCTATATTGTCTTCTAGTACCATTATTATAACCAGAATAACGATTGTTATAACGATTGTTTTGAGTATATTTTCTATCATATCCCAAGGGTCTATCATAATAACTTGACCGATTATCATAACTTGGTCTACTGTAATAACCCGACCGTTCGTCATATCTTGACCGACTATCATCACTCTTTTTAGAACTCTTTTTATTCATTGCTTCATTCATTTCAGGAGATACTTGTAATTCATACGGTTGGTAAATATATCCAAAAATACTAGCCACAGATTCTCTCATCTTTTCAAATCGTATTTGACAACCAAGGACAGCTTGTTTACTTAATGGAATTTCTTTTCCTGGATATAATTCTAAATCTATCATTACATAATAACTTAATTTAGACTCCCTAGACAAAGTGCTTATTCGTATATCATTTTGCGTTAGTTCTTTGCGTGGTACATAATCACCTACTTTACCGCCTACTTGATTGCCGCCTACGCTACCGCCCCTCTGTATTTTTCTCGTTTGAGACCTACGGCTAACTCCTCTTACCAGTTGCGCACGTGAGTTGTCCATTTGCGTAAATTCCTTATTAAACAAAGGAGTATATGCACACGTTGTTTTATCAGTTAAATATTCATAACAGGTGGTATATATAAAATACATCATTAGACCTCTAAGCTCAGTATATCCAAATTTATCATAACGCGGCATTCTATTAAACATTAGTTCATAATGAAGATACCCAGTCTGATTGCGTGTAAGCATTATAAAAGCATACAATAGCGGCCCAGCATTTGCCTTTGGCGCAGCAGCATACACCGTCATGTCAAGATCTATGGGAATATTTCTATTATCCGCATTATATACATCAGTCGCTTTAAAAAAAGTTAACACATCTATATTTTGATTAGTTATTGGAAATGTCTCAACATTATTATTTTTTCCGTCTATTTTAATAGTAACTGTATCAACTCTTCCATTGTTTATTTTTATTTTTTCTACAACGCCCGAAACGTCTCTTATTCCAAATTTAAATTTAACCATATTACCTAGTTCAGGTAACTCGGGTTTTATAGAATCTATTAATATAAATTTAAAATCGTTTACTTGTTCTATTGCCTTTATAGCTCCGTCATCACCATAATATTTCCCTCTTTCTCTAGATGTCTTTCTAATTTCCCCTTTTACCCTTACCAAGTCAGTAAGTGGCATACCACTATCATCAAGTAACCATTGCGCATATTTATATTGTTTATCACGAGGGTTAACTCTTTGTCCAGCTACTAAACGATAATGTCTTAACATACTATCTAGTTGGGCTTGTTCAAATCCACGCGATACTATCTCTCTAATATTCTCTACTGTGTCTGGACTGCCTGCTGTACCATTTAATTTCCTATTTCCGGTTAATATATTAGATAACACAATAAATAAACTATCCACGTTATCATCAGTATCATATATTTCCCATTGACCTATATATGGCAACACACTGCGTTCTCTATTTATACACCCATCAGCCACGCCCATGTCGTAGACATTT
>Ga0214919_10000599_pt1 | contig 61220 bp, 61 predicted proteins | sample LL1503_MetaG_FD_177994 | JGI IMG/M metagenome (GOLD analysis project Ga0214919, IMG submission 177994) | Freshwater microbial communities from Lake Lanier, Atlanta, Georgia, United States - LL-1503 | ecosystem: Environmental > Aquatic > Freshwater > Lake | place: USA: Georgia | collected... | reverse complement strand
CAACCAGTCGAACAAACAGCTGAACAACCAGCTGAACAACCAGCTGAACAACCAGCTGAACAACCAGTCGAACCAGTCGAACAACTAGCTGCTGAACAACCAGCTGAACAACCAGCTGAACAACCAGTCGAACCAGTCGAACAACTAGCTGCTGAACAACCAGTCGAACCAGTCGAACCAGTCGAACAACTAGCTGCTGAACAACCAGTCGAACCAGTCGAACCAGTCGAACCAGTCGAACAATCATCTGAACAACCATCCGAACAACCAGCTGAACAACCAGTCGAACAACTAGCTGCTGAACAACTAGCTGCTGAACAACCAGCTGAACAACCAGTCGAACCAGTCGAACAACTAGCTGCTGAACAACCAGCTGAACAACCAGTCGAACCAGTCGAACAATCATCTGAACAACCATCCGAACAACCAGTCGAACCAGTCGAATCAGTCGAACAACCAGCTGAAGCTGTCACTGAAGCTACCGAACAATTTGAATCGATGAATGATACTATCAAAGAGTCTCGTGAGAAAACATTTCAAATTATTAATCAAGCTAATCAACAAGTTGCAGATATAATTGCAGAGACCAGTGAATTAGCAAATGATGTACGTGATAATGTTATAACTATGATAAATGAAACTCAAGAACAAGTTACTGCTACAGTTAATCAGGTATCAGATATAATGAGACAATCCCAAGATCATGTGAATGATGTAGTTAATAATGCAACTGATATTACTAAACAAGTTAGACAAAATGTAACAGATGCTGTTAATAAAGCAGTTCAAGCTGTTCAACAAGTTCAAGATAAAGCAAATGCTGTTGTTCAACAATCTGAACAACAAATTTTAGAAGCTTTACAACAAGCTGAAGAATACGCAAGTGAATTAAAAAGACAAGCTGAGAATCATGCAGCTGAATTAAAAAGACAAGTTGAAAAACATGGAGAAGACCTGAAACTTCAAGGTGAAAATTTGAAAAAACAAGGAGATGATGCTATAAAATTAGTTCAAGACCAATCTACAGTTTTGAAGAAACAAAGTGAAGATGCAGTTAGATTAGCTCAAGCTAATATTGAAGAATTAAAGAATCAAGTTGATAATTTATCAAGAGATTTACAAAATTCAATGGAACAATTTACTAATACATCGTGTTCTTGTTTTGGCTTGAAGAAATAATTTTTTTTAAATTATTTATTAAATAATATTTTTTTACTAAAAAATATTATTTGTAAATAGTACTATTGATATATTATCTAATGTTTACGTGAAGCCTTCTTGGAAGCCTTCTTGGAAGCCTTCTTGGAAGCCTTCTTGGAAGCCTTCTTAGCACCACCTCTCATAGAAGCCTTCTTGGAAGCTTTCTTGGAAGCTTTCTTGGAAGCCTTCTTGGAAGCCTTCTTGGAAGCCTTCTTAGCACCACCTCTCATAGAAGCCTTCTTGGAAGATTTCTTGGAAGCTTTCTTGGAAGCTTTCTTGGAAGTCTTCTTGGAAGCCTTCTTAGAAGCCTTCTTAGCACCACCTCTCATAGAAGCCTTCTTGGATGATTTTTTGGAAGCCTTCTTGGAAGCCTTCTTGGAAGCCTTCTTGGAACCCTTCTTGCCACCTAATTGAGCATCGGGTTCACCACCTTTTTGTTTTCTGTTCTTTAATCTATCTTCAACAAAAGCTAAATCGGGGTTTTTCTTGACAAGAGCTTTAACATCATCAAATGATAATTCTTTTTCAGTTTCTTTATCATCTTTCTTTTCTTTCATTATGTAGTGATCACCATCTTGTCTAACTGAAATGCGGTGGAATTTATCACCTGTTTTAACAGTTAACATGAATGATAAACCTTTATCACCATCAAGGACGTTTTCTTTAACAAGATGTTTAACACCATTTTTAAACTCAGCTCTGGTATTTTCGTGACGAAATGTAAGCGTACTCATATATATTATAATTTAGATATTATTTTTATAATATGAAAATATTAAATACAATTTACTAAATCATTTTTATTAAATCAAATTATTAAATATAAAAATTGATTTAAATAATTAATATAGTTTAAAAACTAAATAGTAATGCCAAAATATGGACAATATGATGCTTCTTCTTCAGATGATATAATAAATTTAGGGTTAGGATATCCAAACAATAGTATTCTACCAATTGATTGGTTTCAACAAGTATGTGGTATAATGGCAAATGATAGATTTGGTATGACAGATAACGACCATTCTGATATACTTCAATATGGAGCAAATAGTGGATATGATGCAATAAAAATAAAATTGGCTTCTTGGCTTAATGATATGATGGAGAATGACCATGATATAACATCAGATCAACTATTTATGACAAATGGTTGTACTAGCGCATTACACATATTAATTAGTAAATACAATGAATCGGGGGATACTATTCTAGTAGATAATCCAACTTATTTCATTGCACTTAATGTTTTTAAAGAATATGGTTTAGATGTTACAGGTATTGATTTTAATTCAGATGGTGTTGATGTAGAAATGATGGATGAAAAAATTACAGAATTAAATTCAAATGAGAAAACTCGTCAAGGAGTATTATTCTATTATACAGTACCATCTTATCATAATCCAACTGGAGTTACAATTAGTCATAAAAAAAGAAAACAATTAGCAAAATTATGCGATAAACATAAGAATTTATATATTATTGCAGATGAAGTATATAGTTTCCTTTCTTGGGATGAGAAAAAACTTGCTCCTATGGCAGATTATCATCCAAAAATTGTAAGTATGGGTAGTTTCTCAAAGATTTTAGCTCCCGCTTTACGAGTAGGGTGGTTATATCAAAATACAACATTGGAAAATTATAAGGATGAATATAGTTTTATTTCAGGAGATTCTGGATTAAATTGTTCTAGTGTATTGAATTCATCTGGAGGTCTTAATCCAATTGGATATAAAATTGTCGAGTATGCATTGGAAATAGATAAAAAAGGCGACCGTATGATCGATACAATCCTTGCAAGTACGATTGATTATCTTCAGACTAATTGCAATATAATGTTAGAATATATGGGTCAATTTAATAATATTATTTATACTAGACCAACAGGTGGCTATTTCATTTGGCTAAAATTAAAAAATATTAACAATGCAACAGATTTTTTAAAATATTGTGAAAAGCATAAGGTTAAATTTCATCCAGGAATTAAATTTTCAATAGAAAATGAATATAAGAGTCATATTAGGTTAAGTTTTTCATATTATAATCCATCTGAATTAATTACTGGATTAGAAAGATTAATGGATTGTGTAACAAGATATAATAATATTAATGTAATGATATGTGGCATAAATGCTAGTATTAGGGAACAAGTTCTATCTAATGATGACATGACTATTGTAGATGATATATCTCTATTATCTCCATTTAATTCTGTTATTGTAGATATGACTGGTAATATGTTACAACAATTAATTAAGAGTAAATCTAATATTCCACTTATTATTGGTATGAAGGAAATAAATGATGATATGAAGAAAATGATTCAGGAATATAAATCATTAGCTCCAATTATACATATTAATAATTTCTCAGAGGGGAATTCATTGTTTGTAGACTTTACAAAATTATTAAATCATATGAATTCTGATTGGGAAATCAATATTAAATCTATATCAGAACAATTAGAAGGAGAACAACTAGTAGAATTAACTAATGGATATGAAACAATGAAACTTGTTCATAATGTTATTAATAGTGATACATATGCAAAAGGGTGTATTGTATATATTTATTGGATAGTAAATTGTACTAATGGTTATTACAGTAAAATGACAAATAACATAATTAATATTGATAATCATAAAATAATTAAATTAAATAAAGATATCCCTATGAAATGTTATAATCATATGTTAAAAAATGTATCAAATAGTTGTAAGGAAAATGAGATTATTGTTACATTAAAGGATAATAAAAATAATAGTTTTGATGTCAAGTTATATAAAAAAGAAGCAACCTTAGTACCAATTAATTATGATATACAAGTATTATCCGTATTATCTAATTATATTAGAGACAATTATTGTTTAGAAACAATAATATTTAATATAAATAATAATAGCTATAATTTTATGTATAAGAAAGATAGTTTATGGGCTGAATTACCACCAATGGAATATGTGAAAAAATCTGATGATAGTATTCAAGAATTAATCACAATGACAACTAATATGTCATTATTAGGAGTTTGTAGATATAAATATGATGATTCTTATTACTTGGTATTAGAAGTACGCGATAGTGTATTAGCTGGAGATATGCTAGATACTATTTCCACATTAATAAATTGTAATAATCTAGATAGCGATGATATTAAATACAATATTATATTCTTAAATCATAATTATAATAATACGATTGATATTAGATTTTTCAATACAATGTCAGTAGAAAATACAAATGATTGTTATTCATATGTAGCAGCATTTGAATATTATATGTATCATTTTGAAAATGGTTATCAAGATTCATTAACATTAACAATTAATATGAATAATAAAGTGGTTAAAATGATATATGATAATAATATTAATTATATTATATTATCTAAATAAAATGATTTCTATTTAACAATTTGTTAAAGATATTAGTGACTTATTTTTTTAACGAGATGCTATCAATAAAAATTGATTATTTATAAAATTATTATTAATCTTATAAATAACTAATGTCAAAACCCGATGTTAAAAATAATTTTTTCAAGAATGTTAATTTTGATTGGTTAGAATCAAATCCCATTCCAAGTGAACATACACGATGGAATAATTTTATGGTTCTTCGTGAAACTAATCAAGAGCGTCTAAAAGAAATCTTAGAATCTCATAATAGCACGGATGAGCAAAAAAAATTAAATATTTTATGGAATAAAGGAAACGATAGTAAGACTCTTAATGATATGAATATTGTTACCATTCTAAATAGTAATATGATTGATGATTTGAATGAGTTGCTATTACATCGAATGGAATACGGTATGATGCATTTATTTTCATTAAGTAGTTATACTGATATGAAAGATTCATCGCGAAATATTATTTATTTTGGAACTGCTGGTTTAGGACTTCCCGACCGTGATTATTTCCTACTTGATAAAATGCAAGATAAACAATCCGCATATAAAGATTTTCTTCAGAAATTTTTAGCTTATTGTAATATTGACGAAGATTATAATTCTATTTACGAGTTTGAGAAGAATGTTGCTACGGTACATTTACCAAAAGCTGAGTGTCGCGACCCTCATAAGGTTTATAATCTTTATACTTTTGGTGAATTGGAAAAACAATTTCCTGGAATTATGTGGAAATTAATTTTTGAACGTTTCAAGCTTCCTACTAATGACAAAATTGTAGTCTCTCAACCTTTATTTTTCAAGCATATTAGTGATTATTTGACGGGATGTTATACTGATAATGATATGATGAAGAGTATGATGAATTATATGAAATATCGTTTTGCAAAGACAATTTGTAGTTTTATTGATGATAAGAGTTATGATATCTATTTTGATTTCTATCATATGACCCTTATGGGTCAGAAAGAACAGAAACCTCGTTGGAAACGTGTTGTAGAAACAATTGATAGTACACTGGGTGAAGTATTATCAAAAGTTTATGTCCAAAAATATTTTAGCGAAGAGCAAAAAAATAGTTGTAAGAAAATGATATATGAAATTGTAACTACTTATAAGGAACGTATTCAAAATCTAGATTGGATGAGTGATGTTACAAAAGAAAAGGCTCTTTATAAATTAAGTAAATTTAATGTAAAGATTGGATATCCAGATAAATGGACTGATTTTAGTAAATTAGTAGTATCTGATTCTAATACATATTTTGAAAATATTTTAGAATGTTACAAGTGGTCAATGGAAGATAATCTTAGTAAAGTGTACAAACCAGTTGATAAATTGGAATGGCATATGAATGCACATGATGTGAATGCTTATTATTCACCAACTATGAATGAAATCGTATTTCCTGCAGGTATTCTTCAAGCACCATTCTATTCAATCAATCAAACATTAGCAGAGAATCTTGGTGGTATTGGAGCGGTGATTGGTCACGAGATTACTCATGGATTTGATGATAAAGGGTGTATGTTTGACGCAGATGGTAATCTTAATAATTGGTGGACCGATAAAGATACTACACTATTTAATGAGAGAAGTAAGAAGATGGAAGATTTATTTTCATCATTTGACTATTTTGGAATTAATATTAATGGTAAACTTACACTTGGAGAAAATATTGCTGACCTTGGCGGTGTAACATTATCTCTCAAAACACTAGAACGATTGGTAAATACTGATTTAAATAATCAAACAAAATGTTTATTTGAACAATGGGCTAAAGTATGGCGTTGTAATATTACAGACGACCATCTAAAAAATCAACTATTAACAGACCCTCATTCACCAGCAGAATTACGAGTTAATGGAATTTTATGCAATCTTGATGAATTCTATGATATATATAATATTATGGAAGGAGATAAGATGTATGTTAATACAGAGTTACGTAGTAAGATTTGGTAAAAATTATTTTATAAGGTTTGATTTAATCTTCATATAGATTCTCATAAAGTTAGTATATTTAAGGAAAATCAACACTTTTATTGATTGGTCTTAAAATGGCGTATTTTTCGTTAAATAGTAGCAATTTTTTTATTAATATCGCGTTGCTCAATTAATAAAAAAATTGATATTTAATCTTATTAATATAATTTATCATTATATTAATGGCTTTATCACGCGTAATCACAAATCTTCCGATCTTCTTTACAAATAATAATATGATTAATTATGAGGAATTAGGTAATCATATTAATACTGTTATTAATAGTGGAATTACTCATCTTGTAATTTTAGATACACCAGAGGCAGCTACTTTATCAGAGGCTGAACGTTTACAATTTGCACAATATGTATATAATAATTTTCATAATTATGTACAAATTATTGTTGGACATTCTGAATTAGCTCTATATGCTAATTATATTATGTTAACAACTCCAACAGAAGCAAACTATACTCAAGAAGGTTTATATCAACACTTCATGACACTGTTTAATAACATTAATAGACCAATTATCTTATCATGTGGTGAGAACTTGTCTCCAGCTACACTTCAACGTTTATCATTAAATAATAATTTGGTAGCAATTAAGGATACTTCTGATAATATACCCCATCTAATGCATGTAATCGATGTATGTCCAAATCTGCAAGTTTTCACATCAAATGATAATCTGGTAATACCTCTTATGAGTGTTGGTGGATATGGAGTAATTAGTATGGTATCAAATGTTATTCCTACTCAAATGTTAAATCTTATTAACGACTATTTTCAGGGATTCACAAATAATATACGAGCTGCACTAACACATATGCGACCAATTATTAATCATACATCTGATTGTGTTTCACTCAAGTATCTCTTATCACGAGTACGAAATAACGCATCAATATCAAATGTACGTTACCCATTTCTTCAATTACAAGAAGAAATGCAAGTACAATTCAATAATTTAAATGTAAATTATTTATAAATGTTTTAATTTTTTCTTTAATATAGTATATGAGTTTTATATTAAATGGTTTCTTTAAATTAATTGGATTAGATACGACTGTAGACAAATTATCTAATCCATTTGATGTGTTTATGTTTGCCCCAATATTAATACCAATGTTTGGAGTCCCTGCTTTACTTGACACTGAAAGGGAAATTTTAACAATTGTTGTTACAGTTGCATTAAAATTATTATTAACAATGATGTGTAATCTTTATAGAAGATATAAAGTTTGCAATAATTTTTCAGGTGATAGTATTGGAAAAGCAGGAATTGATTCTATAGTAGCGTTAAGTGTTAATTACATCATATCATTATTTCCTTTTGTTGGAGGTAATATGATGGGTGAACTTGGTTTCATAGTAACTTATGTATTACTTAATATTATTAATCAAGTTAACACTACTAAATTCTGTAATGCACCATTTACTGGCAATCCATTTGATAGATATCTAATAGGAGGAAGTTCAGTAGTTTTAGCTCTAGTACTAATAAGTAATTATATATTAAGTTTTATTGGTTTAGACTAATAAATTATATATTTTTTAATCTTTCAAGACGGTTTTTCATATAATCTGTAAAAGTGCTAATAGCTTGTGTTTTTTGTTCTAAAATAGCAAAGTTTTGTTGTAAAACAGTTATATGATCTGCATTATCGTCAATTTCTATTGTATTTTGTAAGGTTGGAATACTTTTTAATGGATTATATGAAACATTAGAGTTATAAATGATTTCATTTTTCATATTTATATATATATTAGTATTTGAGGTATCGGATGATATATTATAAAATATTATATCATGATATAATTCGGGATTTACATCTGTAATTATGTAATTAATAACATTTTTGAGATAGTAATTTGAATCTATTTTTATCCAATTATCCCAATTAATATTAGGAGTATATATAATTTTATTTAAGTTTCTATAATAACTATTTTCTAGCATTTGCATTATAGGTAAAGTATCATTATTTAATTGAAAATAATAACAATCTGAAATCATATGATGATTACTATTAATATAAAATGGATTAGTTACTTTATTAAAACTAATAAGATTGCTATTTCTAACAATCCCACATATATTTATAAAATAGCCAGGGCTATTCTCTAAATTTGATATAACAGAGATATTATCAGCAGTTCCAGAATAATCATGAGCAATAATTGTTGTTACATTTCCATCTATACATATATTTATATCCTTCATATTTCCTTCTATAATTGCACCTAAACTAGCATTATAATATCCATTAATATTAATAGTACCAATTATATTAATATTCATTAATATGATTTGAAATCCTTTACCAAATAAACAACCATTATATTTACCGTGTTTTATAATAATATTTTGTAAGGTTAAATTTTTTATAGTACTATATTTAATAACACCAAATAATCCATTATTAATATTATCTTTAATTTCTATATTTTTTATACAAAAGTTATTCCCATCAAAATTGCCTGTAAAGGGACATATCATATTATTTGTATTACCAAATGGAATAATAGGAATAAACTTAAAATCTAAATCATTTGTTAATCTATAATCTTGATTATTAATGAATCTTTTATCAATAGGTAATACGGTATTTCCACCTGGATAATCTATAAATAGACGTGCTGTAGTAAATTGTGTTAAAAATTCCCATTCTTTAGTAGTTGTGATATTAAACACATTATTAATCTTATTTATTATAACATAATCATCATTGTATTCTAGTTTTATATATACCATTACCTAGTTCTAGAAAATTTATATATACTGGTTATAAAAATTATAAAAAATATGATTATCATATATTTTCATTTTTTATCCTAACAGTTATAAAAAAATGAAAATATATGATATTATAATAAATGTCAAATAATATAATGAACCAAACAGAAGAAACCGTATTACAAACTGATGCCAATGAGGAGATTGATTATGAGGAATTGGAAAGACAATTAGAAGAAGAAGCACATCTAGAATTATATAATTCCATTATTAATAAAACAAGTAAATTGGATTTAGATTCTCTTATGAAAAAGAAACCCGAGTCAACAAATAAAATTTCCAGACCTAAACCATCAAAAGTTATGTCATTAAGTCAGTTAAATAGTAAGATAGATGAATTAGCTCCAAAGAAATTTACATCAAAACGTGCTGATGAAAAGAGAAAACAATTAGGAATCGATGAGAAACCTCAATATAGGAAATTCAATGCTCGGAAACAACCTTATAACTTTATTAATAAACCAAAAATAAATCATGTAGCACCATTCAACAACACAGAGTTTCCATCACTTGCATAATTACACTATTATATTTCTAAAAAATATATTAAGATTATTAAAATGAGTATATTTTTTTATCTTTTATATTAATAATAATGAGAGATATATATGGAGCGTTTATATTAGCAATCGGTTTATATTGTTTATTTTATAAAGAAGAACAATTTACTTCTGTCATATATTCCAGACCTAATAAATGTTTTGATTGTGAAAAAGAAATTAAATCACCAGAAGATGCACACTTAGCATTCCCAACACGTTGTGTTGATTGTGAAAGACAAGCAATTGCAATGAATCAATCTGCTTATTTAACAGGACCTACAAAATGCGTTGATTGTGAAAACTTACCAGAGATTCATAATAAATTTTCAGAAGCAAATAATGAATTTGCTGGATTAAATAGAAATTTAATGGTTACTCATTAATAAGTTAGAGTGATTCAAGATAATTAGTTTACTAACAAGTTATTTAAAAAATAATTAATTATTAATAATAATGAAAGTAAAGTTAATTTCTTATAGTCAATCTTCACACGACTTTGATAACACTCCGGTTAATGATTTATTAGATTTAGTTGCTTTTTGTGCTCGCGTTTCTAATCCATCTAATCAATATAATACAGAAACCTCAGAAAAACTTATCAAATATTTAATCAAAAATAAACATTGGTCTCCTTTAGAAATGGTATCTGTTTGTATGGAGATTGAAACAACGCGAGATATTGCTAGACAAATGTTAAGACATCGTTCTTTTTCTTTCCAAGAATTTAGTCAACGGTATGCTAATCCTGTAAAAGAATTAGATTTTGTTATTCGTGATGCTAGATTACAAGATAATAAAAATCGTCAGAATAGTCTTGAAACTAATGATGAAGAGTTACAAAAAGAATGGACTGCAAAACAACAAGAAATAATTGATCAAGTTAAAAATGTTTATCAATGGGCTATTGAAAAGGGTATTGCTAAAGAACAAGCTAGATGTATCTTACCTGAAGGTAATACAGTTTCAAGATTATATATGAATGGTACATTAAGATCATGGATTCATTATATTGAACTACGAAGTGAAAATGGAACTCAGAAAGAACATCAATTAATTGCATTAGAAATAGCAAAAGCTATTAGTGAGATATTCCCACTACACATCGGGTCTATCTTAAATGACACGCTTTAACTTGTAAAATCGTCAAATAAAAAATTGATAATAATATATTATAATTATGAAATTAAAATATATTAATGGAGCAATGGAATTATAAACCTATGATGAATGTTCACTCTAAACCAACCTATTCAATGGATTATGTTTGGAAGAATAATAAACTATATAAAGTGCAACTATTTATTAAAGAGTATGATGAAGCATCTCTTAATGAACTCATTCATGTTATGACAACCAAAAACAATCTTGTTCTTGATAAAGTATTCGGTGCTTTAATCACACTAAAGAATACCGTAAATTTGGATAGTGTACAGATTCTTAAATTAAAGCAAAATGATGGTATTGTAATTAATTCAGTACATTTTATTGAAGTGGACCTAATTGATAAATAAAATTATTTTATTTTAAATTTCATCAAAAGGTATACTTGCTTCTTCTATACCGTCATTATTATTTATAATATGATTTTTATTATGTACCATACTACCTTTGGCAATTTTCCATTCATTACCAGATTGTAAATATTTAATAATAATATCAATACCTTTCAAAATATTCTTTTTTGATGTGATAATTTGTGTTTCATTATTACAAGCATTACAAGCTAGAAATAATTCTACTCTTTTTTTATTACCAACTAATTTAGGAATAGTTTCAGGGATATTACATTTGGGACAAATAATAAAATTCTCAATATATTCTTGTAATATTATATCTAATGATTGTTTAGTATGAGTACCAGTTAATTGATTTTTAGCTTCGATATAATTTGACCCTGTTACCTTTGCGAAATATTTAAATAATATAGATGCAGGATGATTAATTGATTTACCAATCATATCCATATTATTAATTGTAGTATAAATACCATTACCACCTCCTCCAATTTTAACATCAAAATCAGGACGTTTATACCGATAATTAGAATCTTTGGAATTTCCATTAATATTCATTAAATATAAATAATAAAGTTATTTTATATAATATAATATCAATTTTTATTATCATAGTTTATAGCTCGACTATATAACATACATTGATTAATAGGTTATTTTGTCTTATTTGTACTATTGCATCAAATAGATGAATGAATTTATATTACCCCCTAAAAATTGATACGTTACTAATAAAAAAAATTGAAATAAATAGGTTGTTATATATTATTTAATACTATTTAATGAATCAAATGAAACTCCAGAAATCTTGTTGGTTCTGCCATTCAACAGAACATTCATGCAGAAGTTGCCCCCTCGAATCCGCAATTGCTAACAAACTACGAAACAAAGCAGGTAATGAGTTTGAAGAGTATATTGCAGATAATATTAAATGTCCAGGATGTTTAAATTTTAATTTGAAGAGACTAAATAATCATTCGCCGTCACTTGATATTATTTGCTCTTGTGGTTTAAAGTTTGAAGTTAAATCAAAATGTCTTAGTATTAAAGAGTTACCAAATGATATTCAACTTAATCACGGAACTTATATTGATTGTATTAATCGAATTAATAACGAGTCACTCAATCTGATTTTAATTATTTATGGAGTTAACCGTATTCAAAAAGAAATTTATATCAGGGAAATCCTTTATGCAAATAACACAATGTTAAAAGATACAAAATTTATTGAAATTAGACCAGTAGTTCTTTCAAATAAAAAAGTATCAAAGATTATTATTAATAATAGAAATCTTATGGCAAAAATAATTACAAGTACACAAAAGCACACAATTTCATTCAAACAAGAAGTTGACAAGTATATAAGTCAATAATAATATTCTATGTATAGCCAAAAAATTGATTTAAACTATTATTATAGATATATGATTAATAAGTAATGAATCCATTTGAAGAAATTGAAGAACATGTTCCTGTTAAAGAGACTACGAAGATTGAGATTTGGGTAGAAGAATATGGTCGTAAAAGAAACACATTTATATCTGGTTGGAATTTACCAGATTCTGAATTGAAAGTATTAAAAAAGAAATGTAATTGTAATGGCACGATTAAAGAGTTGGATAATCTTATTACCGAAACTAAAACTAAAGTAGTTCTATTACAGGGAGACCATAGTAAATCTGTTCGAGAGTATATGATAGCCAGTGGTATTAATAAAGATGATATTCGGACTAAAGGTTAGTTTATATAACGTTTTACACGATTAGTTTAATTTTATAAGAAACAAAATTTGATATTTTTTTATTATCATCGTTTCACTCATAAGATACGTGCACTGGCACGCCGTGCACTGGCACGCCGTGCACTGGCACGCCGTGCACGCAAAAAATTGAAATTTATTTTATCTATTAGGTCTATATTAATAATAAGAGTTAATGTCTACTAATACACCTGTTAACGTTACTTCTACCAATGTTTGGGCTCGCCGTGCAGCACTTCTTGCTGCTCCGGTGAAGGAAACCAAAATTGAGACTCTTATTGAGTCAGAACTCAAGACTAGCGAGTCTGAGCTCACGCCAGTTAATCTGGCACCGGTTCTCGAGGCTGTCGCCGAGGCCGATTTTGAGGTTGTTGGAGCCAAGGGACTGGCTGCCAATCAAGCTCGAATGCAACGTAAATTCATCAAAGCTACACAACCACGTGTACCTTATGTGGTCAAGCCGAAAGAGTGGATTCCGGTGCGAGTGGTTGCACCTCTTCCGTCATCTCCTTTCCCTCTTGGACATCACAAGGTTCAACCATTCGTTCAGATGGTCGATGCAACAGCTGCTGTTGCTATGCCAGCTCCAGCAGTTGCTGTAAAGCAGCAGAACACCTACACGATTGTCTTTGATGAAAAGATGACCACGGGTCTAACCTTTGACCGTCTTCACAAGACGACAAAGACAGACCTTCTCCTGGCTCAGGAGATGTTGTTCAATCAGTGCATTGGGGCGTTTGAGTATGCACTGGAGAACGACAAAATGCTTCAGTGCATCGACCACATTTCTGGCGGGTTCCAAATCCGCAAGTTCTTGGCCGGTGCACCGATTGTGGCGGGCAAGCACACTTTCCTGGCTTCCGACATCATTAAGGACCCATTCTGGGTGCGCAAGACCCGGAGGATTCTGAATGAAATCGAACCACACCTGCATGTGAGCTTCTACTTTGACCATCGCACCACCAAGGTTGTGATGTCACTGAAGAAAGCTTAACGAGTAGTCGCGAAGGTTAGGTGATGTGCTGGGGTGGCGACCCTACAAAAACATAAAACAATAAATTAAATCTTTAATTTAATGTTTTCTTACTTTAGGTTATTATGTAATAGAATTGATATTATATAACCAAGACTTATCACTTGTTATTACTACATTACCATACATTTCAATAGGTCCATCTAAAAATACTCTTGATTTATATATATCAATAGATGGAATCATATCAATCATCAATATTATAATATTATTCGAATTATTAATTTCTAGACCAGATATTAATTTATTTATAATTAGTGTTATCTGATTTGATTTTTCAATAGTTATTTTATTTATTTTATTATCAATAATTATTGTTAATCCATTACATTTTTTTATTAATAATGATTTAGTCGTATCAAGAGTACAATCAAAATTTAATATCATATTATTCATATTATTAATAGGTATTAAATTTGTACTTTCTACCATTACATGATTATACATTTTTTTATGAATATAATCAAAAATTATAAAGAGTAATACAAATTGATATTTAAAATGTGTATCGTTTTAAAAAAACATTATTCATATTATTAATGAATTATATGATAATAGAAAAACAAAATATGAAAATACAAATGAAAACCCCTATTAATATATATAATTTGGAACCATTATTTGAATTACATAAGGGAAAATTATTTTCAAATATTTTAAAGGTTTTTATAAATAGTTGTCTTGAGGAGTTTGGAACAGATATTTTTTCTATTAAGAAATCATATTCTAGAACACTTACTAATATTCTATCTGGATGGATGTTCTCATTATACGTTGATTATGATTTCTCAAAAGATTATTTCTTTCCAACTAATTATGATAATGTAGAAACACTTGTAACAATATTAAAAGATATGTGTAAATATGATAGTACGATTAAGAATGTTGATGATAAAATAGATAAGGTAATAATACGATTAAAATCAATATATAGCGAAGAATTAGTTAATTTAGAAAAATATAAAAATTCCAATTTATTTAATTATAATAAAACTAATTACAAGATAATAAGAACACAATATATGAATGTTAGAACAAATACGGAATTTTATAAATTAAATATCACAATTGATTATATGATTAAGGATAAACGTTTATTAAATATATTAAATAATATTATTATTCCTGTTCAAATTTATAATAGATTAGAAGCAAAATATACTGGTCCTAAAAATAAATTAGATGAATATCTTTGGGGTATTCTATATAGATATCAATTACTTGGTTCAAATAATCATCAATTAGCTGTTTTGCCAAGTATAATGAAAAGAATGGGAAATGATTTTAGTTTAGATTTTGAATGTTTTGCATCATCTATTAATTCAATGGCTACAAATTATTGTTCTATTTATTATGATTTAGAAAGACATTTTGGTTCGGTTGGTAGTTTCTTTAATATTACTCCTTTAAAGGGAACTTTTGGATTCAATCCACCCTATCAAAAAGATATCATTACATTAGGATGTACACGTTTATTAGAGTTATTAAAAGATAGTAATGACTTATCATTTATTATTACAATCCCAATATGGGATACAGAAGGAAGGAAAATAATGAAAGAACTATATAATAATGAATTAGAAAAACAAAATATAGATTATGGTGATTTTGAAATTATGAATACATTAAGACAATCTCCGTTTTTAAAGAAAATCAAGATGATACCAAAAGAAAAATTTACATATTTAGACCATAATTTTAATCTTTATAAAAATAGAACTATTCAGAACACATATATATTAGTTCTCTCTAATACTATGAATGATTTTAATCAAATAGATAGTTATAATTATGAATCATTATAAAAATTGATAATATTATCTCAAGTTATAAAAGATAATATTATTAATGGTATTATTAATAACAAACTATATGGTTACTTTTAGTGTGACAATGTCAGTCTTTATTTTTATTATTCTATTAAATTTATGTAAGAAATCTAAAGATAATATGCCCGATGAGGAAGAACAGTCAAAATATCAATATATATTAGAATTCCCATCTAATTATAAATTCTCAAAAGCATATCTTAATGATGGTTTTATTACTATGGAACCATTATATAGAAAACTAAATGATTATTGTCAACAAAATAATGTATATAACTATGGGGTCATTGTTAGTCTTTCAGGTGGTGTTGATTCAATGGTAACATTTGCATTACTTTTACATTTACAACAAATTTATAATTTTCCAATTTATACTGCTACAATTGATTATGGATTGCGACCTGAAAGTAAAGATGAAAGTGACTTTATTGAAAAGTATACCAAACAATTTAATATTAAATCATATATTATTAATATTACAGGATTATCAAGGAAAAAAGGAAACAGTGAAGAAAAACAATATACCCCTTCAAATTCTAGGAGTGAATTTGAGGAAGAGACGCGTAATATTAGGTTTCAAACATATGAAAAGATTATGATTGAAAATAGAATGAGTTATGATACAGGTGTATTTGTAGCTCATCATATGGATGATATTGTAGAAAACATTTTTACAAATTCAATGCGTGGTGCTAATCTATTAGATTTAGAAGTTATGAAAAGTGTGAATCGTATTAATGGTATTAAATTATTCCGTCCATTTCTCGAATTCAAGAAGCAAACAATTTATAATTTTGCACATACATATAATATTCCCTATTTCAAAGATACTACACCAAAGTGGTCCAAACGTGGTAAGATGCGAAATGAAATATTCCCATTATTAGATAATGTATTTGGCAATGGTTGGCGTGATAAACTTAAACAACTGGGTGACCAATCAAATCAATGGAATGACTATATTACTAATTATGTTATTAATCCGTGGTTCAAAGAAATTACATTTGAGAAGAATCATATTATGATTCCAAAGAAAAATCATCCAAAAATTATTTATTCACTTGTTATTATGAAAGCACTTCATAGTATTGGATTAAATATGTTAAAGAATAGATCTGTTGATAAGATTCACGAATTATCACAACTAGATACAAGTCCTAAATTAGTAAGCTTGGATGGCAATCGTATGGCCTCATTAAAAGATAATCATATTGTAATTGTATATAAATAAATTCTAATTTAATTTAATGAGTATTACTCCAGGAAATAATTTTTTTAATCATGTAAATTCTGAATGGATAAAGAATATAGAAATACCTGATGACCATCAAAGTTGGGGGACATTTCAAATATTAAAACAACTAACAGAAGAACGAATGAGGAAATTGATAGAGAATGGTCATACACAATGTACACTTGTTTATCGTCAAATTATTAATATGAAAGATAATATACAACCTTCGGATAAATACATTATAGATAGTATGCTGGATTCAATTAATAAATCAATTACACATGCTGAATTATTTGGTGTAATGATGGATTATGATATAATGTATGATTTTAATGTTACTGTTAATTATCACGTTGGTTCAGATTATAATAATTCAGACGATGTTATCATACATTTAACATCAGGTGGTATAGGTTTACCAGATAGAGATTATTATTTTTTAGATTCTAAAAAAAATATACGAGTTAAATACATAGAGTTCATATCAAATTATTCACAACTATTTAATATAGATATCAATCCAGAAGTTGTATTTGAAATAGAAAAACAACTTGCAAGTAAAATGTATACACGTGTTCAAAGAAGAAATCCATTGTTATTAAATAATATGACAACATTGAATCAATTTAAAAAGGATTATCCTAATTTAAGTTTCATTGAGAAGATAATTAAGGCAAATAGGACTATACCTAGATTAAATGGTGAAGCCCCAATGGATTATAAGATTAATGTATCAAATCCAAATTATTTTAAATTTCTGAATGATGTAATGAAAGAAATCCCATTAGAACATTGGAAGACGTTTCACATATTTAAAACAATTGTTGAGTTTAATAATTATATAAGTAATAGTACCAAAGAACAAGTTTTTAATTTCTATAGTAAGGTGTTACATGGTGTTAAAACAATGAAACCAAAATGGGAACAATCTATTGAAACGGTAGATCATATTATGGGCGAACTTGCTGGGAAATTATATACAGATAAATATTTTAGTCAAGAATCTAAAGATATTGCAATTACTATCTTTAATTATATTAAAGAAGAATTAAAAAAATATATTAAAAATAATAACTGGATGGAAAAGTCTACTAAAATAGAAGCTTTAAAAAAATTAAGGAAAATGAGAATTAAAATAGGATTTCCTGATAGTTATGAGAAAGATTATACAACATTATTTATTGATAGAAATAATACACTGTTACAAAATATACAAATTATAAAAAAATTTAATAATAACTATAAGTTAGCTAGATTATATAAACCTGCGAATAGAGATTTATGGTTTATGAATTCAAATTCAATCAATGCATATTATTCTCCAAGTTATAATGAAATTGTATTTCCAGCAGGAATATTACAAGAACCATTCTTCTTTATTAATATGAATATGGCATCTAATTTTGGAGGATTTGGTATGGTAATAGGTCATGAGATTACACATGGTTTTGATGATGCTGGATGTAAATTTGATTCTAAAGGTAATCTTAAAAATTGGTGGACTGAAAATGATTTTAAGAAATATAATATGTTGGCTGATATTATTAAATATCAATATGGGAAATTTAAAATAGAAGGCGAATATATTAATCCTGATTTAACCCTTGGAGAAAATATGGCAGACATTGGGGGGTTAGGATTAAGTTATAAGGCTTATCTAAGATATTTAAAAGATCATCCTGATGAAAATACAAAAGATAACAAACAAGAATTCTTTTATAATTATGCTAGAATATGGCGGAGTAAAGCGAGGAAAGAAGATATCCTACAACGCTTATTAGTTGATAGCCATTCTCCTCCTATATTTCGAGTTAATGGAGGAGTTTCTAATATCGATGAATTTTATGAATTATTTGATGTATCACATGAAGATGATATGTATATAGAACCTAATTCTCGAGCTAAATTATGGACCTTGTAAATTCCTTTTAGGACCTTATGAAAACTTTGTTCACATCAATTAATTTATCTAACTCATTTCTCACTCGTAAGATACATGCCAGTGCACGCAAAAAAATTGAAAATTATAATATTTATTATGCATAATATTATAACTAGTATGTCGAATTTTTCTTCTACAGTTACTTTTAAGTGTCCTATCCCTCACTGCGGTCAGGATGTTATTTTGTCGATTACCAGTGTGACCGAACACATCCAAGGTTATCATTCTCGTGTCAACGAGAAAATGGGTTACCCCAAGACTATCGGATATTGCAAGGATTGCAATAGCTACACTCGCTTTAAACACTTTCACTGTCACGAGTGCAGTGAAAGCAAATACTTTCGAACTCAAGATGAGATGAATGCTCACCTCAAAGACCAACACGCAAAGTGGTGGTTTGAATTTAAGTGCAAACACGAGTTAGGCTGCTATGGTCTGTCAGGCAAGTGTGGTTTTAACCATCGTATTACTGACAAGGACTACATCGATAATGAAGAGGTCATTCCAGCGGGAGTGTGTCGTGATGACTGTCCTTGGGATGGTGTTCGTTGCATGCGAGCGTTCTGCTCATTCGACCACTTTCGTGGCCGTGTGAAGTTCCTCATTGCAATGAAGGCAAAGGCGAGAAGAATGCATCCGGTAGCGGCTGCAGTGAGTGAAAATGCAGTTGCTGATGAGTACGAGGAGGACTTTGAGGCGGAAGAGGCAGCTTGTGATGCAAAGGAGGACCGCGAGCAAGAAACTGCAGATCATGCCGAGCTCCGAGAGTGGCGAACTGATATTGATAATTAATTATGAAACGGTGATGCGAGTGTAACAAATTATTTTATATTAAAAAATTAATAAAAACAAATAACTTAAATTTTTAACTTATTTACCCATTAATTTGACTAGAGCTAAATATTTTGCTTTATATTTCATATATTTCTTGTAATGTATAGTAGTAGTATCAGCTGTTCTATGTTCACCCACTTGTATTTCAGCTACACGTTCCATATGATTAACAAGTTCCCTATATGTAGCGTGATTTATATTATATCTAAATATTTTCACTCTTGCTCTTGGATCAGTTGGAGGCTCCTCTCTTAATGCACCGAAAACGCTTTCATTTATACATGTTTCTTCTTCTAATTCTCGTTTAGCTGCTTCAAATGACGTTTCTTCTCGATTATCTTGTATATTTCTTTCCGTTTTCCCTTTAGGGAAGTCTGGGTCAGGATTATAGTAAGAAGCTACTCTTATAGTATTGACACCATCTGTAATTTGGATAGCTCCAGGACGATTCTCATGTGCTTCAATATAATTAATCATATTATAATGGGTAGGACGTGTAGCAATCCAATTATTATTCTCAATTCTATATCCCCAAATATCCAAATAAGCCTCCCATATTAAGCCACCAAATACTATAGGCTCTCTAGCAATGTTATCTCTTAATATCTGAATACATCTCTCTTTAATTTCATTATATTCAGGTATATTATTATTATTTCTATAACTGATATCAAGATCGTTTATGAATCTTCTTAATCTTGTCTCATTAGAAATTTGTATTCTCCCATTTAGCAATGGTACTGGTTGTCTTTGTTGTACAGGTGGTACTATGGCTGCAGCTGGTTGCCTTTGTTGTACAGGTGGTACTATAGCTGCTTGTTGTTGTCGTCGAAGTTCTTCATATGAAAGTCTATTGCGAGACATAATTATATAGAGACTTATAAAAAAATTTGATATTAAATTATATTATATAAATAATAATATATTTTAATGGCTATGAAAAGATTACAATCTGAATACAAGCAATTATGTAAGGACCCTAGTCCCTATTATAGTATTAATATTCCTGATATGAAAAATTTCTTACACTGGGAAGTTGTATTATTTGGTGCAGACCCTGATAGTCCTTTCTATGGTGGAATTTTTAAATGCAAATTAGTTTTCCCTACTGAATATCCTAATAACCCCCCTGAATTTAAATTTCATACTAATATCTTTCACCCAAATATTTATACTGATGGTAAACCATGTATTAGTATTTTACGAGAAGGTAAAGATGAATGGGAATACGAACATATTTCTGAACGTTGGAATCCATCTCATAGTGTAAATACTATTATTATGAGTGTAGCATCAATGATTTCAAATCCAAATTTCGAGTCACCTGCAAACATAGATGCATCTATAATGTGGCGTAACAATAAAGAGATGTATGATGAACTTGTTCATAAATTAGTAAGTATAACCCAAAATTCGATTTAAGAAAATAAACAGATTTTATTTATAATAGATGATTATTAATGTATTATTATTAATTGATAATAAATTAACATCAAGTAAAATTAAACTTATTAAAACTAGTGATAGTATAGTAATTGATTATACTGAAACAACTGGTTTACATCAAACAGGAATTATAAAAATTCCAATATATAATAATATAAATGGAATAAATTACGAACCAATATTTTTCCCATTTGAAATGAAAATTGTTAATAATATGGTCATATCATATTATATCATATTATCTTCATATGCAATGGAAATGAATCATAATAATGAGATAGATTTCTTTTATCAAATTAATCGTATAATAACTAAGGAATATAATCTATCACTAGCCCGTTTTAGTTATATGTTAGAGAATAATATGGTCCTTGTATTAAATAGTATGTGCGACAAAGCAGCATTTGATATATGTATGAAAGATACAAATCAATTTATAAAAAATATATGGGATACTATTAATAGTATTAAATTATATATTATTTATATTTCTATTAGATTCCCTCAAACTAATAAAAAAAAGTTACATTCAAAATATAACATACCAAATAGAATCATATCAATATATGAATCATTTTGTAACTATAAATATAATTTAAATAATATAGATGATGAAATAATGTTACAATTTAATGAATATTATACAAAGGATAACAATCGAATATTAAATAGTAATGAAATTAATTATAAATATTCATATTATATAGATGTGAAAGATTTTTCAAATACAGATACAGCGATTAGTACGATAATGATAAAGAAGATACTTAAGGTTTTTGTAAATAAGAAGATAGATAATATAGTAGAGCTTCCAAATAAAACAGTTCTATTTAATAATTATAATTGGTATTATTTCTATCCACAAATTAAAATAAATAAGGAGTATGTATTATTTCAAACCTTTCTTAATACTAATATTACAAAACACATAATAGGAATATTATTGAATATAAATAGCAGCTTTGTCGAAATTTATTCTTCCAAGTTAATGGATTATTATTATATTGATAATAAATATAGCAATTTATTATTTTTGGATAATATGAATGATATTGAAATATTAAAAACAAAATCCTATAATAATGAGTATTTTAAATATATTGTTAAAAAATATACAGAAGAAAGCAAGATTTTTGAAATTCTAGAAATATTATTTGGTCAATATAATTATCCATTAAAACCAAATAGATTAGAATTAGATAATATTTTTGATTATATTCTATATATTAGTATTATAAATCACAAGTTAATTTTAGATAAAAGTAAACATATGTATAATGATGTATTACATCATAATATTAATAATATGATACCAATGAAGGTGAAGAATCTATATATTAATATAATAAAAACAATAAGTCAAGTCATAAATGGAGAGTATGAATCAATAAAATATAATCAAAAGTTTTATACTGATTATTTACATAAAAGTATATTAAAATTGATAATATCTGATTCATCTAATATATCAATCGTATTATTTAAAAGTTTAACTAATAGTGTGAATTATGAAAAATTTAAAATGTTTGCGACTATTAATTTTAGTCTATTGGATGTTGGGAACAGAATTAATTGGAATAATATTTCAAAAAAAATTAATTATTTGAATATTTACTATAAAAATAACGATATTGTTTTCTATCAAGATAAATTAAATAAGAATCTTTTTATTGATAATTTTGATAATAGAATAAAGAAAATTATTGAGAATCCATTTGATATGTTTAAATATCTTAGGAAAGAGAAAGATTTTATTAGATGGTCTAAATTTATATCACATCGTCTTATTTCTATATATATTGTTCCTATTTCCTTATCATCTGATGATTTTACATTAATAGGAACAATGTTATATTTGCTATATAATATTAAGGAACAAAACCTGAAAGACCCTACCTATATGGAATTTATTAAATTCTGCTCTAATAATAATAAATTAATATTAGATTCTAATCGAATAAATATTAAAATTAAAGAACAATTTATTAACCTTAAATGTATTATTAATTTGGGATTCCTAGCTAAACATTTAACCTGGAATGTTGATGAGATAACTTTTGATGACAAACCAACTAATATAGAACATAGCATAGCCGAACTTCAGGTTTTGAAACAAAAATTAGATAATACTACTAAAAAATATTATAAATATAAAATTAAATATCTGAAAACTAAGAAACCTAATATTAATATAAATGTAAGCGAAACATCTCTCAAAACTCCATCAATATTAGGGTCATAGAGAGCTTATACTAATAAAAATTGATTTTTATATATTAAAGATTAAATATATAATATCATTAATGTTATCGTTTGAACAAATGTTAGATGAATCGTATCAATACTTGGAACAAGAATCAAAATGTGAATTGCTAGTCTTACCCACATTTGATATTGATATCAATGTAGTAAGATTACATTGGAAGAATCTTGAAGAATACCTTAATAAAATTAAAAGAAGTTCAGACCATTTTGTGGCTTGGTTGAAACAAGAAATACCGAATAAATCAATTAATTGGTACTCAGCCGCAAAATCAGAAGGAATTATTATCCATGGGAAAAAACAAAAGAGAAATGATGTTATAGATTTAGCTCTTAAATATGTAAATACATTTGTATTATGTTCAAGTTGCAAGAGTCCTAATACAACAATGACTAAAGATGCCTCTAAAAATTATGAATTTGCATGTTTAGATTGTAAGATGACTCTTTATAAAAGTTAATAATTAGATGGTTATTCACATATATTTTTATTTAAATATTTATTAATCTCTTGCAAAAATTCAAGTTTTCATCTGAGAAATAAATAATACTATCATTATCCAAATGGGATATTGTTATGAAAATGGACCTGGTATAGTCAAGAGATGTGAGAACGTTCACAAAAAGAATTTCCAATATAATTTATATAATAAGAATATAGATTATTTCTAGAATATGATAAGTATGAAATTATTATATAAATATGTCATTATATTAATTATAATATATTTGATGTGTTGTGTTAATATTCCTGAACTATTTGACGTTGTGAGTAGTATTGAATATAAATACTTTGAAGCACCATTCAAATCAAAAAATGATACGAGTAAGCCTACATATGCATCTGATTTGTCATATAATAAATCTGATAGTATGAATTGTTGTTTGGTAGAAAAGAAGTTCCTACCTCCAGGAGAATTTAAATATAGTTTTAATAAATTAAAAAATGAAATGTGTGACCCAAAACATTATAATATGGATTCGAATAAGCAACTATTTATAGAAGGTGATAATAATTGGTCTAATGAAATGTGCAATAATAATACCTTGGGGTCTTGTAGATGGGTAAATAAAGAGTGTATAGATTTTGTTGATAAAAAATTTTGTGATAAATATAAAATGTCATGGTCTAACAGAACATGTCATAATCCATTAGATTATGTTTGGGTTGATAAAACAGGTGGTAATAGAACTCTTCCTAAACCAAAAGATAATGGAGGATCGGTAGATTTTTTCCCAGAATTGAGAAGAAAATAAAATTAGAAGTATATTATACTTCAACATTTTCCTTTAATGATTTCTCAAATTTCTTGTATAATTTAAGAAATACATTTTTAATATTTTCTACAGTGTCATCTGAAATAGTTTTTATTTTTAGTTTTGTCACCAAATCTTTCAATTTAATATAATTATCTGTATGATGAAAATTAATTGTATCTATAATTATATAAGGTGAAAAATCAAATATTATATTATATCGTACTGCTTCTGCTAAAATAGTCCTAAGATGAAAATCAACATTATGACTAACAACAATATTTACATCCATAATATCATTCTTTAATTTCTTAATAATAATATCTGGATTCACTCCATTAGCTATTGCATATTCTTGTGTAATTCCGTGAAATTGTTCTGTTTCTTTTGGAATATACATAGCACGGGGACATACGATTGAACGTACTCGTTTTTCTTCAATGAAATCATTATCTTTCATATATCCAATAATATAATTTAATGATACCATTCTTGCATAATTAAATAGACCCTTTTTTGTTACATCCTTATTTGTTTGATGTAAACCAGTTGTTTCAGTATAGATAAAACAGATTCTTTTGTACATACATATTATTACCTTATTCTTTTAACTATTAATTTCAATTTTATTAGGAAATAATACAATTACTACACCTATCTTTTTTTTTATTTTTAATATAATCATATTTATTTATTAGCTCATCTATTTCACCATTCATATTATTAATTTTATCTTTAGTTTCTTCTATTTTACAACTATCATCAGATTTAATTTTATTTAGGAATATTTTATTTAATGTACCTATTGCAACATCCTTTTTACTATAAATATTAACTTCTTCATTAGTATACATTTCGTCAATAATATTGTTAGTAATATTATTTATATTCTTAATATTTAATTTATTATTTTTATTTTTTATTATTTTATACATTTGATTAATTTCTTTTTCTTCTAATACTGAATGATTCATCTATATCGATATAGAAATAATAATAATAAGCATCTAAAAATTGATACTACTAAAATAGTTGAAATTAAATCATTTATATAAATAAACTAGTATATAATATAATGAATAATTATCAATTAGTTGATATAACAAAAGATGAAACAATATTTAATCATATTGTAATTGGTAAAAAAATAAGTACAAATGATAGTATATCTAAATATTATCTATATTGTCAAAATGAAATGAATGAAGTTCCTAAAGAAATATATATTAGGGTTCCTCGTTTAAGATTAATATATAATATGGCGAATCAAAAATATAGTATGATTAAAATTCCTATTTATCCTAATTGGGAAACAACAGATAAGTTTGTTGATTTTATTAAAAATATGGAGGAAGAAATATTTAATACACTTAATAAAAAGAATGAAATGTCAAGTCTTATATCTAAAAAAAATGGGTTGTTATTGCTAAAAACGAAATTACAAGATAATATTAAAATTACATCAAATTTAAATAAAGAGGTTACATTAAATGATTTCAAAATAAATGGTTCGGTTGATATAGTTATACGTATAAGTTATGTTTGGGTGAAAGAAAATAAAATGGGGTTGTCATCTCAAATCTATCAAATTAAATATTTTGCACCTCCAGATCAACTAGATATAAATTTTATTGATGAACCAGTTGCTGTGAAATTACGACATGAAGAAGTGTTACAACCTAATGGACCACCGATTCATAGTACACCTTCTTTAAAGTTGTGTTTACCACCTCCTCCAAAGATTATAATCCCACAACAAATTGGTGTAAGAATGGTACCAACAATTAAAGATTTACAAGGTGCGTTGAAAAAATTAAAACCTATTGAATAGTATAAAAGTTTATATATAAATAGATATCTATCTATCGATATAATGAATTTATCAAAAGAGGTTGAAGAAGGTAATATTGAGTATAAGAGATATCTTGTTAATTTAGATAAAGATAGATTAAATCAATTGGTTACACAAATGAATTGGAGATTAAATGAGGGTAACAATACTGCTATATATTATTTAGGTGTAAATGATGATGGAAGTCCATATAATATGACAAATATAGAGAGAGGAGAGTCAATTGATAATATAAATAAAATAGTATCTATGAATTCATCTGAAATTATTACAATGGAAAGTATTTATACTAATTCATTAAAAATTACAATTAAAAGAAAATCAAGCATTTTATTACAACATACTACAGAAGTTAGAATCGTATTATTAGGTCCAACTAATAGCGGTAAAACTACTTTCCTCTCAAATATTATATTAAATAGAGTGGATGGAAATACAGAAGCTCGTATTTATATGATGAATCATAAACACGAATTAGAAACTAGGAAAACATCATCGTTTAATTGTCATTATATAGTACATAATAATATTAAATATACATTTATTGAAGCACCTGGGATGACTAAATATATTAGAACAAAATATAGAATATTATTAGGAACTAAACCAGATATTATATTATTATTTCAAGGGAATAGTTTTGATGAATTTATTTGTAAACATATAAATATACCATATATTAATATAGACCCTTTTGATAGTACTAGTATATATTATTGTAAGAAACTAATTGATAGAAATATGTTATTTAATAATATCTGTGCCAGTGTCAGTCCACAACAAATTTTTCAAGATACATGTATAAAATTTAATATAATGAATGTTTATCCGCATAATGATATAGGGTTAATATTATCAGGATTCCTAGTTTCAGGGGAACTTAAAATTAATCAGGAAATATTATGGAAACATCCACAAAGTAATAGTTATATTAATTGTATTGTGATATCATTACACGTAAATGGTGAGGCTTATGATATGATTGATAGACCTATGATATTAACAATATGTATTAAACCTAAAGAAGATATTAAAAAGAAATGGAAATATGGGCAACTAGTAGATAGAATAGAAAGTACTAAAACATTGGATAAAAAGTATATAATGATGAAACAAATAGATAATATTCATAATATGATTGGATATTATGAAAATCAACGAGATTACATTAAAAATATTAATATGAGTGGACCAATTATTATAGATAATATAGGAATTATAGTCCAGGAGGGATATTAACTACCATAGGTACTATCATACTTGGTGGAACAGGAAACATATTAATGCCCATTTTGCTACGACCATCTTGATTGTAATATCTAATATTGGCTTGCATTCTATTCATTTGGTCTTGGATAATCATTTGATTGATATTCATTGCTCTATTCATTTCAATATATTGTTTGATTGCATCTTTGAATGAATCGCTAAATACAGTACTTACAACGGGGAAAACAATTTTAAATTCCATATATATAAGTAGTAAAGAAAAAATATTATAAGGGAATAATATTCTTTATTAATTGTAAATATTTTTGTTTATATTTTAAATATTTATTTTTATATTTATTTAAATCATATGGGAATAAGTCCTCTTCATAAATAGGACTATCTTCTATATGATATTTTGTTATAAAGTAACAATCTTTTAATATATCTGAAAAATATTCAATATGCGATGTATCATAACATTTTCTAATAAAAAAAGATTCCTGACATAGAGCACTTAATAAAATATTAGTATTAATAACTGTGCCATATTTTTTATCTAATATATTATTTAATACTTCTATGTCTATTTCACTATATTTTCTATTAATTATACATAAAATAGGATCAATAATTTCTATTAAATGTGGTATATAATATATATACGTTTCATGCTTATCTTGTTTTTCTCGTAAAAATAAATTTATAAAATCATTAATAGTTGCTATGTTGGTATTAAATTCTGGTTGTAACTTTGTTATATTTATATTTATTTTTTCATTATTGATATTAAATAGCTTAACAATTAATATTAAATAAGTTAAAAAAATATTTCTAATTGCAAAAATTTCTATACGATAGGATAAATTATACCCAAAGAAACATATTATTTGAGATAATAATATGAATGTATTTAATATATTATTAAAACTATATGTTGAATATTCAATAGGATGTACAGTTGTAGATAAAATATATTCATTATTTTGGATAAATAATTCTTTATATATCTTAGTTTTCTTTAATTCATTACAAGAACTAATTTTATTTAATATTAAATTTTTTATATCTATAGGGTTAGCTTTTATTTCAATAAAAGCACGAACATCCAACTCAAATAGTTTAAAATCTCTTAATACATTTAATGGATTAAATTCAGTTCCTCCTATAAAATTTACAAATGTGCTAAATCCATTCATTTCATCTTTTAAAATTAATGATGTTATAGTATTTTCTCCTTTTTTATAGTTTTTTAAACCAGGTGTAGAATATATTGGTGCTAATTGTTCTATATTTTGTATTGTTTTAGCAGCTATATTTAATTTATTAATTATATATTGTGGTAAATTATTTAAGTTATTTTTAAAATTTACTTTTGATATTTTTCTAAAATGACTCATATCATCTGATTTAATTTTAAATATTTTATAGATATATGTAACAAAAAAATATTCATCACTAGGATTACAAGGTTCATAAGTTTTATAAAATAATTGTAGACTTTGTGATTCTTTAGTATCACTCTCAAATATTATTAATTCATTTAATTTTTTATTTTTACATAAATTTTCTTTCTTTGATTTAGTATATGTTTCATTATATTTATTTTCTAAAAAAAATATTTCAATATGTCTCTTATCAAAAATAAACCATTGTGATTGTGATTTTATAGGATCTTCTGGATTATTTATATGCCAACATATTGATTTATTATCACTAATTAATTCATCATAAATTATATCTAATTTATATAAAGGACAACAATTCTGTGATAATAATATATATTTATCAAATAACTTATTTTCATTTTGTTTATGAGCATACTGCATCATTAATAATGTTGCATCAACTAATGATTTGGTTGCCCAAGCAGTGGGTACATGATGATCAGAATCTACAATATAAATATTATCAGGTTTAAAAATACTTAAAAAAACAGCATTCTGTATATCTGTTTGCACTATAGGATGAATTACTAAATAAATATTATTTTTATTTATAAATTCACTATTTATTTTTATCCAGTGATTAATTATATTATTACTATTAGGAACACCTCCTAAAAACATTAATAATAATTTATGTTCCGACATATACTAATATTTAGAAAATAATTAAAATTATCTAATTTATGGCTTTTTACTAATTGAGGCACACCGAAAAATTGATATGTAGATTGATAAAGAGATACTTTTACTAAATATAAATAGTCTTATGGGCATTAAAAATTTACTTAAATTTCTATCTGAATTTCCAGATATTTTAAAACCTACCCAAGCAGGGGATTATAAATTAAAGAAAATTGCAATTGATATTTCTATATTAATGTATCAAGTTGTAATTGCTATTAGAAACTCTGGTAGCGATCTAACTAACGATAAGGGTGAAATTACATCACATATTCTTGGATTATTTAATAAAACATTATATTTCCTTGATAAAGGCATTGTTCCAGTTTATGTATTTGATGGTAAACCACCTCAATTAAAACAGAAAATTTTAGATACTAGGAAAAATGTTAGAAAGAGAGCATTAGAAAAATTAGAAGAAGCACAAACTGAATCTGATAAAATTAAATATCTCAAGCGAAGTGTAATGATTACAAGAGACCAAATTGATCAATGTCGTGAATTATTAGATTTAATGGGAATCCCATATATTGATGCAATAGAAGAAGCAGATTCTGAGTTATCAAATTTGTGTAAAAATAATTTGGTCTATGCTGTATTAACAGAAGATATGGATATTCTTACATTTGGGTCACCTCGAATTATTCGAAACTTGTCAACAAGTAAGAAAGAACCGATTGAAATAGATTTGAACACTGTATTAAATAAATTAGATTTGACTTATGAACAATTTATTGAGATGTGTATATTATTTGGGTGTGATTATTGTCCAAATATTTCAGATATAAAACCAGCTATTATTTATAAAGTTTATATTAAAACAAAAAATCTAGATACTACATTAGAAGAACTTTGTAAAATGAATTATAATGTACCAACTAAAGAAGAAATTATGATAGCAAAAGACTATTTTATTAAATCAGTTCACGAAGATAATATAAAGTCACTTTCTATGAATCGACCCAAAACTATAAAATTATTAGAAGTTTTGGTCGATAGATATGGATTAATTAAATACAAGATTATAAATAAATTGACTAAATTGAATGAATATTATAACAAGTATAAAGACTTGTAATTTATGTTTTAAATTAGAAGAACTATAAAGACTTAGAAATTACTTTATATCGCTAAATAACGATATACATTAAAAAAATTGTTATTTATATGTTCTAATATAAAATCACTACTAATTATGACCGATATTGACAATTTTATCAAGTTTTTGAATACTGATTCAAATAAGACTAAGAAACGTAAGAATACCGAACTAATGGATGAAAAAGAAATCGTACAAGGTTTGTATATTTCTGCTTTTAGTATGTTATCAGATTTATCTCAACAACTCCCTAAAAATATGAAGGGTGAAGAACTAAGGGAACTTTTAATTAGTTTGAAGAAGGAATACCAAATTCAAATCAAAGAACATAAAAATAATAAAGAATCTATTGAAGAACCTGAGATTCTCAGATTACTTACAATTGCAATATTATCAGTTTGTATTAAGGTATTAACAAAAATTAGCAAGTATTCTCTTAAGAACAAAACATTTATTCAATGCATTAATGCTGTCTCAAAAGAAATGGGATATAATATTACTGAGAAGAAACAGAAAGTTAGTCTTGAATTTTCAAATTTAGAGGAAGAAGATGACTATGGTGACAATGATGATGATGATGATGATGATAGCGATGATGATGATGATGAAAAAGATAAAACTACTCATGTAACAAACCTAAGTCGAAAAGATGAGAAAGAATTTTTAGATTTGGTATATAAAAATGATACTGATGATATTGATGAAGTTTTATTAAAGTATTATTCAAAACTACCAGTTAGAGAGCGTACGAATGTAATGAATAATATTAAAGACGTTAAGAATTATCAAACAAATGTTAAACCAATGTTATTTCAAATTATAGAATTGCCACTACCTATGAATCAAAAGAATCATGTATTGAAAGTATATAATACTCTTACTAATAGTCGACAGAATGACAATAAATTGAGAAATTGGTTTGATTCATTAATGATGATTCCATTTGGAAAGTATACGGGAATTAACTTGGATTCTATCGAAACATCAAAAGTAAAGAGTTTTATTAATAATCTTCAATCTACAATGGATAGTGCAGTGTATGGTCACGATGAGGCAAAACGCCATATTATTCAATTGATGGGTCAACAAATTCGTAATCCCAAGTCAAAGGGTAACATTCTTGGCATTTATGGAGTACCTGGAAATGGAAAGAGTTCAATCATTAAAGAGGGTATTGCAAAGGCAATGAATAAACCATTCATTTTCATTTCTCTTGGTGGAGCAACTGATGCATCATTTTTGGAAGGACATAGCTATACATACGAGGGTTCAATCTATGGCCGTATTGTAAATGGTCTTATTAGTAGCAAGTGTATGGACCCAATTATTTATTTTGATGAGCTTGACAAGATTTCAAAAACCCCTAAAGGTGAAGAAATTACAAATATTCTAGTTCATCTTACTGATCCTGTACAGAATTCTCATTTTCGAGACAAGTATTTTCACGGTATTGATATTGATTTGTCACGAGCAACAATTATCTTTAGTTTCAATGATCCTGATAATGTGAATCCAATTTTGATGGACCGCATTACAACTGTAGAGACTAAATATTTATTAACCCCTCAAAAGGTTCATATTGCAAATAATTATCTCCTGAAAGAAATTATTAAAGATATGGGATTAAAAGAAAAAGATGTAGTATTTAGTGAAAAAGTCTTAGAAAAAATGATTTCTGGTTATACCCGAGAAGGTGGTGTACGAAAGTTGAAATCACTGCTGTATAATGTCGTACGTGAGTTGAATATTGCTAATTTGCTAAAGACACATATTGGTAAGAATGATGATAATCGTGTAAAGTTTCCTTTTGTTGTTAAGGAAGAACATCTCAAAGCACTATTAAAAGATAAATATGAAATTGAACCAGAAAAGATTCATACAGAGGATAAAGTGGGTGTAATGAATGGATTGTGGGCCAATTCATATGGTAATGGTGGTATTCTAGAGATTCAAAGTCTTTGGATTCCAACTACAACACCTTATGAAGTACGAGCTACTGGTAACTTACAACAAGTTATTAAAGAGAGTACCCAGGTTGCATCAACATTAGCATTTAATGTATTGACTAAACAACAACAAAATAAATATTTATCTGATTGGAAGAATCGTCCACAAGGTATCCATTTACATTTTCCAGATGGAGCTACGCCAAAGGATGGTCCGTCTGCAGGTGGTGCTTTGGCAGTAACAATTTATTCACTTCTTGCAAATAAGAAGATCCGTCACGATGTTGCAATGACGGGTGAGATTAACTTTCAAGGTAAAATTACTGCAATCGGTGGACTTGAGAATAAATTGGAAGGTGCTAAACGAGCAGGTGTCAAGCTTGCATTATATCCAAAAGAAAATCAAAAGGATATGGATAAAATCTATGAACGTAATCCAACCCTAGTTGATAGTACGTTTAAAGTAATGGCAATTGAAACATTGGAACAGGCTATTAAACAAACAATTGTCGAATGACAAACAATTGTCGAATGACAAACAATTGTCGAATGACAAACAATTGTCGAATGACAAACAATTGTCGAATGACAAATAATTATTTTATAAATTAATATTATAAAAATTCTTATTATATAGTATATGAATAATAAGAATTTAGAAAGCTTATATGGTGGTAATTTTAATAACATCCAAAATATGTTAGTAGAAGATGTATCTGATACTTCAGATTATCATGTGTCATTATTAAATCAATTTAATAATGAAAAATCAGGTGGTTTTGCATCTCTTGTAAATTTAGCAAAACTTGCAAGTAAAGCAAGTAGTGCTATCAAAACAGGTGAACAACTTGCGAGTCAAGCTAGTAAAATTATTAATAAGGTAGAATCAACAGCTGTCAAAGCAACTTCATTTGTTGATAAAATTCAAGGTAATAATAATCAGAATAACTGCATTACAATTGCACAATCAATGAATGCAGATGAATTAAAAGTAGTAATAACACAATTACAAAAAATATTAGCTGAAAAGAAATAATTTATAATGCTTTGATAACCATATTATAATACTTTTTAGGAATATTCTCAAAATTAATCATCTTATTATTATGATCATATTGTTTCTTCGCATCCATATTATTAGCAAGATATTCTCTCAGTTTATCTTCCTTCTCAATAAGCTCTTGTTTCTTTATTCGCGATCCTTTTGGGAAAATACTAGCAATACAATCTGATTTATCTCCCATCACCAATTTCTTAGTAAGAGCCAATTTTGCTTCATACTCACTTAATACAATAGGTTGTTTAGATTTAAAATTAATAAACTTGATGGAATCTCTCCCTAATTGAAGAAAATCTTCATCACCTGATATGACATATATAGATTGTTCCTTATTTGTTTCCTTCATATGCATACAAATAATAGCAATAATATCATCAGCTTCCATCATATCAATACGAAGTTTCTTCATATTAACATTTTCTTTTACTAGATTTGGAATAATAGTATCAAATGTATATGCAAAAGTTGGTTTGAAATTATATTTTAATGTTAGGTCAGCTCGGTCGCCCTTGTAATTACAATCAATATGAGTTCGCCACAATGTTTCTTTTGGGGAATCTAAACAGAAAATAATATCTGCATTATTAAACACCTTTTTTTTAACTGCTTTTACTAGTGCATCCATATACATCTTTTCATACTTTTCAATGAAAATCTTATTACCTTTCCAATCATATTCATTTTTATACTTTTCCATAATTTCTTTATATTCATCTTTATATGCAAGAGAGAACCAACGTATAGTTGCAAAGAATCGATAGAAAGTGACAAATGATGAATCGATTAAAATGAGGGGTTTCAAGTCTTTTTTATTTGACATTAATATTATATAAAAATAATCTTTATCTTTATATAATTCAATATTTAGTAGAACAGAATAACAATATTAGCCTATAAGGCAATAACTAAATCATTATATTCCAAAAAATTGATGCACACCAAACAAAGTGCAGCTACACCATAATATTATTATAATCTCGTTTTACTTTGATTATACATGCCAGTGCACGCCGTGCCTGTGCACGCAAAAAATTGATTATTATTAATTTTATTTTACTATATAATTAACACTAATGTCACATCAATTAAATGATAATATTGTCAAGGATTATCTTGTTCAAATTAATAATATGGAACTTATTATTGAAGAACAAAAGTCTTATATCTCAGAAATTCAAACTAAAATTAATACTATTAAAACATTTATGAAAAATAATTGCAAACATATTCCTATGATTGACCATAATACAATGAATGAACATACAGAATATTATTGTTCTAAATGTTTATGTAGTCTGTAATCTCAAAAAAAAATGATATATATTTATATTTATAGTATAATTATAATATTCAATGGATAGTATTCTCAACTTTTGGTTTCCTGATGACAACTATCAAAAATGGTGGTTCAAAAGTACTGACAATTTAGATAGGGTTATTTATAACACATATTATGATATAATGTATAAACAATATGATAATTTTAAAGAACAAGATTATTCTAATGTATCACCATCTACTCTGATTAGTACAATTGTTCTTTTTGACCAGTTTTCAAGAAATATGGCGCGAATTAATAATATAAGTACAATTGATGTTAATGATTTTACAAAGATGGCTATGAAATTAACAAATATCTGGTTAATAAGAAATTTACATTTAACTGAACCAATTAAATATACTGTATTCGCACTGCTTCCCATTAGACATATGAAACAAGTAGATTGCATCAAAGATTTGGTCGAACTATTAAATAGTATGGAAGAACAAAATAGTGATTTGAAGACAAATATTATATTTAATAAATTTAAATCTGCTACTATTAGAAATTTATACAATATCTAAATTATTTTATATCACTATAATATGATGCCATTATTTATACATCTCAATGGTGGAAAAGTTAAAAAATCCAGCAAAAAGGCTACAAAGAAAACCTTTGTAGTAGAAAAAAAGCCTACCAAGAAAACAACCAAGAAAACAAAAAAATCTAAGAAATAAAAATATTGTTTATCTTTTTATTAAGATTCAAATGATGCCTTTGATGCAAAAATATTGATAAATATAATTTATAATATAATATTATATTTATTAATGGATATCAAAGAACGAGTCATAATTATAAATAGAGAGAAGATGAAGATTGAGGAGTATATTAATTCTTGTTATGATATGTATAAGAGTAATATTAAAATGATAGAAGTAAATTATGAAAATCATCAAACTTTCTTAACCTTTGCTACTAGAATGAATATATGTGAAATATATAAATGGGAAAAACTAAAATCTGAATATAATTCTTTAAAACAAAAAATAAATATGGAAAAGAAATTACAAAAAGTTGTTTATAAAATGTATAGTAATATTAGTAGTTACTATTCTGAAGAGGAAATACATATGTATAATACTATAAATAAAGATATGAACGAGGCTCGGATATTAATGTTAATTAATTTTTCTTCGTTACAACAACTCCATTTCAATATAATGTTACAATTCAAAAAAATGTTAGCCTCTGATAACGTCGTTAAAATTTATGAATATAATGAACAGTTGTATCCTATTTTTATTAAACTCAATGAAAATTATATGAATCATATACTTTTAGATAAAAAATATTATATGATTAAAAAAAATAAGGCAAAGATTATCTCAGAAATAAACACTCCATCCCAATAATTTTTTTATAATTAGTATCTACCTTCCTAATTATAAACTACGTTTTAATAGTTTATAATTGTTGGATTTCTTTTTCAAAAATATATTTTTGAAAAATGAAACCAAATGATTTTTATTGGGGGGAATGCAACGCATTCTTCCCAATAAAAATTGATATGTAGCAATAGTTTATAATTAGTAACTACGTTCCTAATTATAAAAAATTGACATAAAGATTATTTAAGATAATTTAGTATAATTATTATGTGCGGTATTTGGGCATTTATTGAAATTGTTAAATCAAGACAACCCTTAGATTATACAAAGTTATTTGGCGATTTTATGAGTATGAAGGCTCGTGGTCCTGATATGTCTAGTTTTACAACAATGAAAAATATTTCTGTTGGATTTCATCGTCTAGCTATTATGGACCCCGCTTTCCACGCAAATCAACCTTATATTATAGAAGATGGTGAACGAACTATTGTTTTTGTTTGCAATGGTGAAATTTATGATTTTAAGGACCTGATTAAGCAACATGAACTTCCTATTCATAATAATTCTGATTGTATGACAATCCCTCAACTTTATCTTAAATATGTAAAACAAAATAAAAATGGGCGGAACAATATTGATAATTTTGTAGAACTATTTAGGGGTCATATCAAAGGAGAATTTGCATTCATACTATTTGAATTTGACCGTTTACAAAATCTGAAAGAGATTGTTGCAGGGCGTGATGTGATTGGTGTGAGACCATTATATTTTGGTGTGAATGAAAAATCAATTATGTTTAGTTCGGAGATTAAGGGTATGACATCATTTGTAAGTGATGTAACTGAGTTTCCTCCTGGTGCTATTGTTCAATTTGTATTTGATAGTTTCCTTGAAACTAGTACATACTATATTAAAACATTCAAAGAAATTTATGATATTATTCCGCAAAACTATGATGATAATGAACCTTCTAGTTTTGAATCTAAAGATTCAAAATCTAGAATGCTACTTAACAATTTGGACTTTGTCAAAATTGTTAATGAACCTGAAGAAAAACAAAGTTTTTCTCCAGCTACTTTATCAGAGAAAACAAAGTTTTCTTCTGATAATGAACCTTCTCTGACAAAGTCAGAGAAGCTAGATTCTTCAACTAGGTTGAAGAATGAACCTCAAAATAATCATCATGTAGAAGCAATGCATTTGAAAGAAGTGCGCAATGCAATCATAGCATCAGTTAAGAGAAGACTTGTTGCAGATAAACCGATTGCATTCTTACTGTCAGGTGGATTAGATAGTTCATTGGTAGCAGCAGTTGCAGCTAAATTATTAGGTCAACCAATTAATACATATTGTTGTGGTTTGATTGGTACCGATTCAACCGATATTCGGTATGCTCGTACAGTAGCTAAACATATTAAATCTAATCATACAGAAGTAATGTTTACTGTTGAAGAAGCACTTGGTATGATTGAAACAGTAGTACAAACTATTGAATCGTATTGTATCACATCAGTTCGTGCATCAATCCCTCAATATCTTGTATCAAAATACGTAGGTGAAAAGACTGATGCTCGTGTAATTATGACCGGTGAGGGTGCAGACGAGGTAGCAGCTGGGTATCTCTATAACTATTATGCACCAAATGATGAGGCATTGCATAATAGTACAATGGAATATGTAGAGCGTATTCATATGTATGATGGACGTCGGGTAGATCGTTGTGTGGCTGCTGCATCATGCGAAGCTCGTATTGCTTTGTTAGACCCTGAATTTATTTCTGTCTATTGGCGTATTCCATCTAAATGGAGAATGCCAACATATAAGAATTGTGAAAAATGGTGGATTCGCAAAGCATTCGATACTACCAATATTCTGAATCAAGAAGTATTATGGCGTCGTAAAGAAGCATTTAGTGATGGTATTAGTGGTACTACTAAATCGTGGTTTCAAATTCTACAAGAACATATTGATACATTGATACCAAATGATGAATTTAAAAAGAACTGTTGGAACTGCAAAACAAAAGAAGAGTATTATTACAAGAAAATTTTTGTTAAACACTTTGGTGAGAAACGTTTGAATGTCCTCCCGGGTCACTGGATGCCAAAATGGGATGCATCTGGTGAAGAGATTAAAGGTTTCGTCGACCCATCTGCTCGTACATTGAAGGTGTATAATAAGGATGAACAATCAACAGTTGCACTATAATTGTTGTATAGCTTAATTTATAGTTTTTATAATATACAATTTATATTATAAAAAGTGATTACACTATAGCTATTGGATGGCTATGTTCAATAGGCTCATTAGAGTTTTCTATAATATCAGTTGGAACATTATATTCTATTTGTGATACAATATTAGGCCCAATTGGAGAACCGGATGGAATTTCTACCGATATATTGTCATCATCATATTCAAGACATATATTAATAAATATAGGTATATTAAAGGATACTAAATGATGTATTGAATGAAAATAATTATAATTATATGTAATAGCAATAGAATAACAAGCAATGTCTATTATACATAATATGATTGTTATAAATAAATATCTATTAAATATTTTCATCCCATTAAAATTTTGATAATGTATACCTGTTATAAATAATATTAAAAATATTTCTAATGGTAGGAATATAATGGACCCAATATTTACAAAAATTAGTGACATTAATACGGTATTCATTATTAACAATTCCATTTTTAATTCATTGTGATTAGATAAGAATAAATACATTGAAAATAAATAAATAGAAAGATAAGAATATAACCCATCTAAATAATCAAATAATCCTAAATCATAAATAGGATAAACATTTACTCCTTTCATATGATGAATGAGAGAGAATAATGAATTTAATAATATTTGTACAGAATAATAATATTTCTTCTTAAATTGATAATATATAATACAAGGTAGTGATGATATATTACTAAATACGACAAAATAATCACTCATTTTATTATTAATAAAATATTTGTCTTTAAGTCTTTCTAATAATATCTCAAATAATATAGATGGCTCAATCTAATGGGCGTTGTAATTTACCTTTAATTTTTGATATAATTAAATTATATAGGGAAGAATATACTAATGAAAATGATATAAAATTATCGGCTTATTTTAAAAATAGTTATATAAGAATAATAACTAAGGAACTAAAGAAATGTTTATATCTTCATGATAAACTTATTTCAAATAAAATACTATAAAATAATCAAATATTTTCTAATAATATATATATATCAATGTCTTCACAAGATAAATTCAATGAATTTGTTAAAGTTATGTTTAACCTCCAATTAATAAATAAATTGTATCACTGGAATACAACATCATTTGCTCGTCATAAGGCGACGGACCAATTTGCTGATAGTATTGACCCTTTAGTAGATAGATTTGTAGAAGTATTCTCAGGTCGTTATAATATAAAACCATACGTTACCGATATAATGTTAAATCAAAAATTTGTAACTGATGATGGAATCGTAGACTTAATTAGGGCAATTAAGGGATATCTTGAAAGAGAAGTACCTAAATTTGTAAATGACAGCGAACTATTAAATATTCGTGATGAATTATTGGCTGAAATAAATAAAATGAATTATCTTCTTAGATTAAACTAAATTGATTCATATTTTGCGAATTATTTTTCAACCTTATAAGTCCGAGTACTAGGACTGTTATCTTCTTCTCTAAGAATACGATAACTTTTCATCCAAATATTTCTAGTCTTTGAATCCAAATATGAAAAATCATATTGCGTATCTTCTTCTGGATTAAATTTAATTTGTAGAACATAAGAATTCATATCTCCATTATTTTGTTTCCAATAGGAAATCATTCTTCCAACATTTGTAATAAGATTAAGTGGTACATTATATTGAGGGAAATCAACATTAAATTGCGGTTTCTCATTACGAATCTTGTCAATAATATAATCTTTCCATCTCATAATCCAATATATTGGTTCATTTGGGTCATCTCTTACTCGTAAGAGTTCTTCAGACTCTTTAGATTTAATTTCAGTAGTCGATTCAAAAAATGCAATGCTTTCACTATTAGGGTCAATCGATTTAATATAATCAACTATTAGTTTACGACATTCAATTTCATTTCCCATTTTAACGAGTTTTCTACTATAGAAAGCGAACTTAATTTCGTAATCTGTCATCAATTCATACCATGTATTATAAGCATCGTCATACTTTTGTTTCTCTTCAATATATTTTGTATATTCTGGTATAATAGGGACTATTGGTTCTGGAATATTCTCAACTTTTATCCATTTAATCTCAATAGTATCTTGAAAATGATTAACATTATTATTGAGATATTTATAAATAATTTCATTTAATTGAGTGGTTGGTAAATCTCCTTGAAAAGGAATACCACGTACAAATCCATAATCATTCACTCCTAGAAATAGACTCCCTTTAATGTGAGAATTCATAAAAGCAGTATAATATTTTGGAATATAATATTCTATATATTCCACAATATCATCATAAACTACATCATTAAAATTGTATTTATTTGTTTCACAATATTCTCTACAGCTCTTAATATCAAAATGTTTGCTAAACATACGAAACTCTTTATATTCACGAAATATTGTCTCTGTTCCTTTACAACTATTAAAATCAATTCTGTCCATAAAAATTATTATTACTATTATATAAAATACATTTATCAATTTTTATTTTATGAGGGTACCAAAATAAAATAACTATTGCTGCGATCAATTTTTAAAGTTATAATCTGCATATTTTATTAATTATCCAAGCAACATGTTTTATATATAATTGATATCACATCATAGGGGTCTGCATCTGATGCAGGTCGTCTATCTTCAAAATAACCATAACCTTTTCGTAAAACATCATTGGGAATTCTTATACTACATCCTCTATTACCATAACCACAAGAGAATTTATTAATATAACTTGTTTCACATTCACCTGATAATCTCATACTATTATCTCCGTATACTTGTAAATGTTCTGTGTGTTTACGACTCAATCGTTCTATATAATTATCAATATAATTCATACCATTATCTCCTCTTGTTTCAGTTGTACTGAAATTAGTATGAAGTCCTGAACCATTACATGGAGACAAAACTGGTTTGGGTACAAAACTAATATTCACATTATATTGTTCACTCAATTTATGCAATATATATCGTGATATCCATAATTCATCTCCTGCATTAATACCTTTAGATGGACCAATCTGGTATTCCCATTGACTTGGCGCTACCTCTGCATTAACACCACTAATATTTAATTCTGCATATAAACAATATCTATAATGTTTCTCCGCTAACTCTCTAAATTTAATATGTTGATTCCCTACACCACAATAATAGTCTCCTTGTTGAAGAGGCGAAATTTCTAATGAGAAAGCATATGGAGTATTACTATGTTGTGTACCCATCGGAGCCATCATAAAATATTCTTGTTCAATCCCATACCAAGGTTCTAAAAGGTTTTTAAATTTAAATATAGTTGAAGCATAGAAACGATGATTTGTTGCGGTTGGTTCTAAAGACCCAATATTATTTTGATAATAAGTATCACATAAGACCATAAAAGATTTAACATCTCGGATGAAAGGGTTCTTATAAATTGCAACTGGATTGAGAACGACTTCACTATTTTCAGTTGTAGCTTGATTAGTAGAGGACCCATCATAATTCCATTTAGGTACATTTAATTGGGTAGTAATCACAGTATCATAATTATATATTGTTCTATATTTTGAACGTAGATTCATATTCCCATCAATCCACACATACTCTAAAATAACAGGAGTAGTCATAATATTATAAATATAAATATATCTTTATAATATATAATGAGGAAAATATTATTAATGATATTATTCATTTTTATTATAATATATCTTTATAATTTTGAGATAAATTATATAGAAGATTTTGTTCCAGTTGAAGCGTTGACAAAATTTGATGATATAAAATCTACCATCTTATTAACTAAAAAGGTTAATGATATATTAAAAAGAAATAATATTACATATTGGATGATAGGAGGAACATTATTAGGAGCAGTTAGAAATAAAGGAATGATAACTTGGGATGACGATGCTGATATTGCAATGTTTGATAATATGGGAAAAAAATTAGAAAGTATTAAAGATGAATTAGAAGAAGCAGGTCTAGGATTAGTACCAATATATTTTGGTTATAAAATATTTAATTTAGATGGTCGACGAGTAGGAAATAATAATTTTAAATATCCATTCTTAGATATATTTGTTTGTACTCGCGTTAAAGATAAAATAATTTTGAAAGATATTAGAGCTCGAAATATGTGGCCTGATGAAAAGTATAATTATGTTGATACATTTCCATTAAAAGAATGGGAATATGAAGATTTTAAATTAATGGGTCCTAATAATCCATTCCCTTTATTAAATAAAATTTATCCAAAATGGGAAACTAAAGGAGAAAAACCAAATGTTGCTCATGTAAATGATTATGGTATGGAATATACATTTGATTTAGTACCTAGTAGCGATAAACCATATATATGGATATATTATGATGATATAATAGTACCTAATATTGAATCGGTTCGTAAATATTGTTCAAAAGATTTTAATATTATTATAATAAATAAAAATAATATAATGAAATGGTTACCAGAAATAAATAATTATAATGAAATAAAATCAAAAAGTATGAAACAAAAAATTAATATATATCGAACAATGTTACTATATAAATATGGAGGTATCTATATTCAACCTAATATAAATATTATAAATAACTTATCTTATATTATTACAAAACTTAAAAAATATGATTTCGTTAAAATGGATAATCTATTATTTGCATCACGTTCTAATACAAGATTAATGGGTACTATATTGAAAGAAATGATGGAAGATAATAATGATATATCAACTGTATTAGAAGAAATGATTGAAGATGAAGATTATGAATATTATGATGCTACAGATATTATGGATAAATATATCACATTATTAGAATTTTGAACACGACAATTCATAACTGACTCACCTTAAAGACAAGAATATATTTTATAATATTAATGGATATTATAAAAGATAAGAGAGACCAAATAAAACAATCTATAAATGAATATATGAAAAAGATATTTGAATTAGAAACAGAGTTATTAAATGTTGATAAGGAATTAGCTAGTTTTTCAGAGGAAACAATTTTAGATAATTTAAAATTAAGTCCACAACAACAGATGATTGTAGATGCGACAGAAGATAATATTTTGGTAGTAGCATGTCCTGGTTCAGGGAAGACACATACATTGATTTCCCGATATGTTAAATTAGTTCTTACTAATGTTATAAAACCAGAAGAAACCCTATTAATTACTTTTACTAAAAAGGCTGGTTTAGAAATGTTACATCGTCTTACTAATATCCTACCAACAAAATTACCAAAACACGTTGGAAGTTTACATGGATTAGGTTATAAGGTATTACAAGAGGCTTTCGATATATCATATAGTGTATTAGATGAAAAAGATATGAGAGAATTTATTAGAGATATTATCGATAGTACCAAAATGAGCCAGTATAATTTAGATGAGGGCGAACTAGAAATGTTACGTTCAAAAATTCATATGATTATAGATTCTGCCTCAACATCCTATCCTTTTGATATCAAACCAACATTAAAAAAATATAATATGGAACGATATACTAAAGAATGCAATACAATTATAAGATTATATCAAATGAAAAAGAAGAAAGAAAATCTAGTAGATTTTAATGATCTAATGGTATTATTTTGTAAATATTTAGATGATAGTAAGAGTGAAGAGTATAGGAATAATATTAAATATGTTTTCTTTGACGAGTATCAAGATGTAAATCCTGTACAAAATTATATTTTAAAGAAATTGGCAATTAATAGTAAGATTATGGTAGTAGGAGATGATGCACAAGCAATTTATGCATTTCGTGGTAGTTCAGTAAAATATATTTTGAATTTTGATAAGGAATTTAATACTACGAATAAACAGAGTAAGATGTATTTGTTAGAAGAGAATTATCGTTCAACTCCATGTATTGTTAATTTTTGTCAAGATATTATTTCTCATAATATGAAACAATTTAACAAGACTGTCAAATCATATCAGGATAAAATTGGTTTGAAACCGAATGTAATAGGATTTAAAACAGCAAAAGAACAATATAAATGGATTGTAGAGGATATTATGAAGAAAAATGCAGATGGAGTTAAATTTTCAGAAATGGTAATTTTATCAAGAAAGAATAATTTATTGGGAGATATTGAATTACATTTAATTGGACAAAAAATTCCAGTATCAAAACATTTAGGTTTATCTTTATTAGATAAACCCCATATTAAGGATTTCCTTGCATTTGCAACCATACTTGTTAATAATAAAAGTTCAATTCATTGGAAAAGAATTATTAGTATGCATCCAGGTTATAATATTAAAAAGGCGAATATCATATTAGAATGTGGTGATAATATATTAAACTGTTTGAAGCAATCAGCAAACGACTCGTTGATATTAAAAAAATTATATGAAACAATTCATATAATCAAGAAAATGAAACGGGATATTGATAAAGCTAAACATATCATAAAATACTTGGAGAATTTATGGTTGATACGAAAGGAATCTGTAGAAGAAAAAATATATGATATTCATAATTTATTAAATTATATGAAAGATTCAACATTAGAAGATTTTATTAATGATATGTATTTAAATCAGGAAGTAGAAACAAATTTGGATAATGTATTATATCTAACTACTGTACATGGTGCAAAAGGATTAGAATGGTCATATGTATATATTATAGATGCAGATAGTAAGAACTTTCCATCAATTAGACCAAAATATTATATGGATGAAATAGATGAGAATGATGAAGAGAGAAGATTATTTTATGTAGCAGCATCAAGAGCTAAGAAATATTTATATATAACTTATTCAGAAGAAGCTAGCCCTGATTATATGACATCTGCCAGTCCATTATTAAAAGAAATTAACAGCGAGTTATATTCCAATTATGGAAATATTGTGAAGAGTGATTTTAAACCATCATTAGTAATATCACATGATGTTATAAATTATTTACGTTTGGTTGGTTATAATAAAATATCAGAGATGTTATATAGTATTAATAATACGAAAAGTTATATTAATAAATCGATGGATATTCCACGATTTATTGAAAAATTACCAAATCGTGTTATTGTTGGGAATTTTATAGATTATTTGATAGCAAAGATGTTACACGTTAATTTTCAGAATAAGGTAATAAAGTTTGATTTAAATTTAGTTCATAAAGAGACATTTCCACAAAAAATATATTTGGAATATATTGATATGATGACAGATTGGAGGAATTTATTAGAACATATCTTTTTTATTAGTATTTATAAAATAAAAAATTTGAGTGAAAATGATATGAATACATATAAACAATTTTTAGTTTCACAAGAAAGTTATAATTTCTATTTAGAATTAGAAAAGGGTTTATGTAAATTAATAAATCAACTAAAACCAAAAGAAATACATTGTCATTATGTTGCATCATATGGTAGTGTAAAGGGTGAGATAGATATATTATGCGATAATACTATTATTGAATTAAAAACATCTATTATGGGATATGGAGAGATTGCAACAGTTCATAATATTAGTCAAACATTATTATATAGTTATTTATTAAAGAAGAAAAATATTGATGTTAATAATATTATTTTATACAATCCGGTATCAGGTGAAGTAAATAATATGGATATTAGTAATATTAATGTTATTAAATTTAAGAAAGCAATTTATAGTATGGAATAATAAAATTTTTTGCCTAGAATTATGTTCCATATTTATTAAAATAAAATTGAAAGAGTTATTGATTATACATATTATATAAATTGTTAATGAATGGTATGACTTATGAAAATGATTTTCTAAATGAAATAGAAGAAACTAATATTATTAATTTCATAAATACTAAAGAATGGGAATTAAATTTACAAAGGAGAACACAACATTATGGATATAAATATGATTATAATGTTAAAAATAAATTAGATATTACAACGCCGATTCCAAATGAATTACAATATTTAGTAGAACGACTATATAATAAATATCAAATAATATTTAATCAACTTATTGTAAATGAATATATTCCAGGTCAAGGTATTTCACCTCATATTGATAATATGATATTATTCGATGATACTATTATATCTATTAGTATGGGATCAAGATGTATTATGAAATTTACAAAAGGATATGAATCTAATGATATTTCATTAGAAAGACGCTCATTGATATGTTTACAAGGAGATGCTAGAAAGAAATGGAAACATTCCATTCCATCTCGAAAGAGAGATAATAATATAGAGAGACATACTCGTATAAGTTTAACTTTTCGTAAAACAATAGAATAATAATTTATTATATTAGAATGTTAAAATATAGCATATCGTTTATTTTTTATTTATTGGGAAAGAATTGTAATATATATATATAAATAATTAATTATGATATAATATAATGGAAATCTATCATAATGAATCAACCAGGAAACCAGGAGGTGTAATTATTTCTGATATTATAGATGGTAAACGTATAGTATTATTAGGAAAATCAAATGTTCCTACTAGAAAAGATACATATGAAAGTTTTGGTGGTAAAATGGAGGAAACTGACATATCGTCATTACACACTGCATTAAGAGAATTAATTGAAGAATTCTTTAATACTAAAGTAACTACTGATTTTGTGAATGAATTATATCAAGAGTGTAAGAAAGGTAAATATATTTTAAAGAGATATGAATATTTTGGTATTTCTTATTTAATTAATATGGATGGATTAAATCAAATATTTCAGAAAGTATGTACTATAAATAATAGACTATATGATTATAATGATATTGATAATCCATCTTTTAATTATCTTAAATATATACAAGAAAGAATAATAGATGATAAGCCATCAGATGGATTAAATGAAATTGAATCTATTCATATTATAGATTTAGTTGATATTAAAAATAATAAAATAAATATAAGATGGTATACGAATAAGGTAATAAGTAAAATGTTGAAATAAATTTACTATGGACAAAAGATTCATATAATTGGTTAAATCCATGTCACCTCTAAAAATAAATATGTTTTGTTATAGTCAATCAAATAGTTCTATATTGATCATAGCAATTAATTCATTTCACTCATAAGATACGTGCCATTGCACGCCGTGTCAGTGCACGCCGTGCCAGTGCACACAACAAAAAAATTGATTTAATATAATATTTATTAATAATATACTATTATTAATGAATATACTATTTGAAATGGTTGAAAATAATAATTATAATGACTTGAAACAAACAATTGTTTCAAATCCAACTATTAATCTTGCAGTTAAAAAATCTGGTTGCTCACTTTTATATAATTCAGTTAAATATCGAGCGAAAGAATGTTTTGATATATTAGTAGAAATACCTCATGTGATTACTTATGAAAATACATGTTATGTTTCTGCTCTATCTCTTGCAATTAAGTATTATATTAATGGGAAAAATCAAAGTAATAAATATTATATTGATATATTGTTAGAAAATAAAATGACAGTACACAATATATTAAGCCATAGTATTAAAGATAAAGAACTATTTCTCTATTTATATGATAAAGTAGATAAAACAACATTACCAATTCTTCAGATAATTAATAAAAGTTTAGTTGAGGGTTGTATTTATGCTTTTGAATGCATTGTTGATACAGTTATCAATTATAATTTGAATATTAATAATGAAATAAATTATAAATATGAAATTTTAAATGAAATTATTGCAAAAGATAATATGGAAGCACTTGAAATTTTTATGAATAATAATATTCAAATTAAAAACTATCCATTTCTACTATATAATGCACTTAAACATGATTCTATAAATACATTTAATTATTTTTATAATATATATAATAAAATGTCAATAGAAGATTTAAATAAGATTCCAAATGTAAATAATATTCAATATATATTTTATGATATGTATTATTATAAAAATGGGATTAAAATGAATATGTTTAATATGCTATTTAAATTAGGTATCAAGTTTGAGAATGTATCTTTATTGACTGCTGATTTTTATACAAAATCATTAAACCAATTTTCAACTTATAATAAAAATATTTTAGAATTATTAGGATATAATATTATCATTCTATTATTTGAAAATAAATTAATAGTAACTAATCCTATCGAATATATTAATATTCCTGTCTTCTCCAAAGTAATTTCGCGTACATTTTCAAATGAAACTACAAAAACTCATTTTAATAGTATAATTGGTAGATTCTTTGATATTTGCATGACCTATAATTTTAAACCAACACCTGAAATACAACAGCTATTACAAAAATATAAAATTCCAGTTAAATAATTTGTAGCGTGAGAAGTAATCTATAAAATATTATATAAAAAATTATTTTATACTATCTATTAGTGTATGAATAATATAATAAATGGTTATCAAATAAAAAACTTTTACAAACCAAAAGATAAAATAGATATGATATTAGAACCATTACAAGCAATGATTCAACTATCATTATTAAGTCGTACTCCTATTGGTACAAAATTAGCAATACAAGAAAATATATTATATTTACAAACACCTACTTTTATTCAACCTATTTCCAGGTGGTATAACGCGGATAAGAAAGATGATTTATATTTTTTATTTCAGGTAATAAAAAGATTTATTAAATGGTATAATCCATCAATTTCATCAAAATCACCTTTATCTGAAGAACTATATGAGCTTATTATAAAAATGAGTATTGATGGATTGAATAATTTATTAAAAACATATAGTTCGTATGATTGTAATGCTGTAACCCAAGTAATATCATTGTATAAACACATGCTAGAAACAAACGAGAGTATAGATGATAAAAATATTTCAGATACTATTAATATGGATGAAGTTTTTGAGAATGTTATTAAATTATATGAAAAAAATATTATTATTGTAATTTATTGTACATTACAATTAATTAAAGATGAAGAAAATATTACAGATAATAGTAATATTATTGAAGGAATTAACAATATATTAATCAAAACCAATAAAATGATTAAAGAATGGGTAAAATCAAATCTGATATTGTGAATATCAGATTATAATATTATTAATTTTTAAACTTTTATAAAGAGCATTTATTATATAAGCTCCATCATTAAGGACGCCGTTTGATAAACTAGTAATAATATCATTATGAATATTTTTTATTTCACATATATATTTTGGAAATATGGATGGATTTGATTCCCAGATAATACCATTTTGTACAGCGTTTATCATATTACTAATATTATATTTTTTAATTGTAGGTTCTAATTTTATTGCAAAATTATAAGCATCTTCTAATGTTTTAAATAAAATTACTTTTGATGTATTGGAATTAAATATATTTATTGTTTTTAATTCTAATAAATACGCATTATCATCTGATAACATTATTATAGTGTACATATTTCTTTTATCATATACACAGAATCTTCCGTTGGGAGAAAGTACTTATTTTTTATATATGCAATATGTGTGTAACCCATTGATTTATATAATTGGTATGCATTAATATTAGAACGTCTAGTATTTAGACAAACCATCTTATTCATATTATCCTTAAAATGTTTCTCTATTAATTTTTTTGCTAATCCTTTCCCTCTATATTTCATATCAACACATATCATAACAATTCCTTCTATTTCTTTTAAATGTAACTTATTATTATAAAATTCTAAACCATCTTTATTTACTGGTTCAAAAATATCTTTCATATAACCTTTTACATCAGAATCACTCGTAAATTGAGATGTCATATCGTCTGTGAAATCTTGATTGCAAGCAACAATAATACCTTGTAATACTACTCCAATAATTTCTTTAGTTTCAGTTAGTTCTACAACTATACCATTATGTAAATAATTTTTAATTGCTGATTTATACCAACAATCATTTTGTGAAAAACACTTTGTATGTAAAATGAAGATACCATCTAAATCATCATTCGTAGTTCTTCTAATTTTTACTTTCATATATAGACTTAAATATCTAATTTTTATATAACTTAATATAATGGAAAAATTAATAAAAAATATTAAAAATAAAACAGGGAGAGTTCCTCGAACAATAATTATGGCAAGGAATCGCAAATTGAAAGAATTAGATAATTTGGAAATAATTAGAAAAGAGATGATAGATAATAATCTTGATATGGAACTGATTAATAAATATATGGATGAAGAGTATGAAAAAATTGATTCAGTATACAAGAAGAAAGTTAATGATTACCTATCAAAATATAAAAATAATGAAATCATATTAACAAATAGTGAAATGAAAGATAAAAGAGATGCATCTATTGATTTTCTTTTAAAGAATAAAACTTTCTTAGAAGAAAATGGTGTTAAACAAGAACAAATTAAAAAATTTGTTGATCGAGAATATGGTATTATTAATATAAAATACCCAGTGAATAATACTATTGAATAACACCCTTATTTACAACTATACGTTTATCGAATAATTCTTTAACTTTTTCATTATGTGTTACATATAATATAATCTTATCATTAAATATTTCTAATAAGTTCTTTGCTATTTCTAATGCAAGCACATCATTCAAGTTTTCATCAATTTCATCAAATAATAAAATAGAATAATTACCTGTTTTGATAGAATAAATTAATCTGGCGATAATTAATCGAATACGTTCACCACCACTTAATTTCTCAATATTAATTATTTCATTATTATCTAATCGATGGTCCATCTTTGATATTTCAATTGCATATTTAATTAATCTGCTATTTGGTTTCTTACTATAGTTACTAATAATATCATAAAGTGTACCATCATATAAACTCTTATGATTTGATAGAGTTAAATATGTATTAGCAGCGATAAGATTAATATTAGGTTCTATTTGAAGAACTTCTGGTTTAACAATACCCTTAAACATATATAATAATGAACTCTTACCACTACCAGATGTACCATTAATTAAGATATGTTCATTTTCATTAATTATTATTGGTTTCGTTGTTTCTAATTTAGGTAATTTATTCACTATTTTATTTATTTTAATTGATTTTAATTTATTTTTAGGATATTTTGATGACATTAATTTTTCATTATAACTATTTAAAAATTTTAAACGTTCTTGCATCTTATTATAATTAACCTTATTCTTATAATACTCATTCACTTTATTTGAAATAAATTCAACATCATATACAATTAAAAAGTAATAGAAAAAGTCGTTATAATTCAATTCACCTATTTTCATCTTAATAACTATTAATATAAAAATGAACATTAATATATTCACTTTCATATCTAAATCATTATTTAATTCTAATATTTTTTCATTAGTCTTTTCATATTTAGTCAAATTAGTAGTATGATAATCAGTATTAAAATCTCCATTCATTAAGAATATCTTACTATTTATTAAATAGTTTCTACTTGTAGTTTCATATTTAAAATAATCATCTGTTAATTTACGTTCTACTTCCATCTTATCTTCATTCAAGAATTTAACAACACCGTAAAATAGAACAAATAACCCAATTAACATGTTAAACCTCTTATTCATTGCAATGATAATTAATGTAACACATCGAATTGGTATATCATATTTATTTTTCTGATTTGCAATATATTCTTGAATATTATCACTAAAGTGGTCTAATACATTGTAATATTCAACTAAATCAAAGTTTAATAAAACATGTTTATCTAGAGCTAATATTTTACTATTAAAGTAATCATAATTAGCTAAGCGTAATTCTTTTATTAGTTCAGCTCTAATTTTTGAGTATTGTCGTTCAACTGGAACACTCATCCCAAATACAGCTATTAATATTAAAGAATACATGGTAATATTATTAGGTTCATTCTTAACAATATCACTAAAATATAATAATAACCAATAAAAACTTTCTTTAACAACGGTTGACATCATTGATAAAAAAATATATTTTTTATATAAATTATTTAATTTATATTTATTTAATATTAATTCAAAGTGTTCTTTTACGTCCATTATATTAATTGTTAAAAAAGTTTTTATATTATAGTAAAATCATCTATTCTAGTTTCACCGGGTTCATTATTCAACAAAGTCATATAAGGGTCATTATTATTTTCTGACTTTGTTTTTTCTTCCAGAAAGAGGTTGTTTGTCATATAAGATTTATTAAGTTGCAGGATCTTACAATCTTGTGTTTCCATTTTACAAATTTCTTTTTCTATACTATTTTTATTTTCTATAATATTTATTAGTAATATTCTATCTGATAAAATCTTAGTTAAGCGTCCTATTTTTTTAATTTCATTTTCTATATTTATACTTCTCCATCTACTAAACCATAAACTATTATGATAAGTTATCATATTATTAATAATACAAATTAGATTAGACATTTGATGACACGTATCTGCTAATCCCTTATATACAATATCTAGTGATGAGTTAGGTTGTATATCTTTATGATTAATACTTTTTAACCATCTATCTATTACTCTCAATTTAATCTCAATATCCATTAATTCTAACTCTTCCATATATGTTTTTATTGTTTGATTTGAATTATGATAAGCCATTAATGTTAATGAACTAGTGAGGCCATTCAAAGAGGTAGATATTACTCGTGCAAATATTTCAGCAGCTTGTTGTGTATTTAATATAGTATAAATACCAACTGTTGAGAAAACTAAATTAGTCCACATCTATATTAATTTAGATTTTTTTATAATAATCTTTATTCTAGATTATAAACATAACCATCTATTCCCATTACTCTTAGTTCATGTTATTAAAAAAATTTTAGTTGCATCATAAAATTTAGAACTTTATTTTTAATATAATCTATTGTTAATTCACTAACTTTTTCTTTATTAGTAATTCCAGATAATTTAAATGAGTCGGGTTTATCTGTAGCATTAGAGGGAATTGTTGATTTGGGTCTATCGGTACTAATAGTAACAGGAATTGTTGATTTTGGTCTATCGGTACTAATAGTAACTGATTTAGTCATATCAACTGGTTTAATTGCTATTAATCTATCACTAGCTTCTGGAAATCTAGTTGATATTGGTTTATCTGTAGCATTAGAGGGAATTGTTGTTTTGGGTCTATCGGTACCAATAGTAACTGATTTAGTCATATCAACTGATTTAATTGCTATTAATCTATCATTAGCTTCTGAAAATCTAGTTGATATTGGTTTATCTGTCATAACAGGGATTGTTGTTTTGGGTCTATCGGTATCAATAGTAACAGGGATTGTTGATTTGGGTCTATCGGTACTAATAGTAACAGGAATTGTTGATTTTGGTCTATCAGTACCAATAGTAACTAATTTAGTCATATCAACTGGTTTAATTGCTATTAATCTATCACTAGCTTCTGGAAATCTAGTTGATATTGGTTTATCTGTAGCATTAGAGGGAATTGTTGTTTTGGGTCTATCGGTACTAATAGTAACAGGGATTGTTGTTTTGGGTCTATCGGTACTAATAGTAACAGGAATTGTTGATTTGGGTCTATCGGTACTAATAGTAACTGATTTAGTCATATCAACTGATTTAATTGCTATTAATCTATCATTAGCTTCTGAAAATCTAGTTGATATTGGTTTATCTGTCATAACAGGGATTGTTGTTTTGGGTCTATCAGTACCAATAGTAACAGGGATTGTTGTTTTGGGTCTATCGGTATCAATAGTAACAGGAATTGTTGATATTGGTTTATATGTAGCATTAGAGGGGATTGTTGTTTTGGGTCTATCGGTACTAATAGTAACTAATTTAGTCATATCAACTGGTTTAATTGCTATTAATCTATCACTAGCTTCTGGAAATCTAGTTGATATTGGTTTATCTGTAGCATTAGAGGGAATTGTTGATTTGGGTCTATCGGTACTAATAGTAACTGATTTAGTCATATCAACTGATTTAATTGCTATTAATCTATCATTAGCTTCTGAAAATCTAGTTGATATTGGTTTATCTGTCATAACAGGGATTGTTGTTTTGGGTCTATCGGTACTAATAGTAACAGGGATTGTTGTTTTGGGTCTATCGGTACTAATAGTAACAGGGATTGTTGATTTGGGTCTATCGGTACTAATAGTAACAGGAATTGTTGATTTGGGTCTATTGGTACTAATAGTAACAGGGATTGTTGTTTTGGGTCTATCGGTACTAATAGTAACAGGAATTGTTGATTTGGGTCTATTGGTACTAATAGTAACAGGGATTGTTGATTTGGGTCTATCGGTACTAATAGTAACAGGGATTGTTGATTTGGGTCTATCGGTACTAATAGTAACAGGAATTGTTGTTTTGGGTCTATCGGTACTAATAGTAACTGATTTAGTCATATCAACTGATTTAATTGCTATTAATCTATCATTAGCTTCTGAAAATCTAGTTGATATTGGTTTATCTGTAGCATTAGAGTGGATTGTTGTTTTTGGTCTATCGGTACTAATAGTAGATGGATATATATGTTCACTTTCTTTCTCATTTGAAACTCTTTTCATATTCTTATTATTATAATCATTTGTAATTTCTGCTATTTCTGTTGCTAATATTTCATGGAGATTTAATTGTTTAAATTCTGGATTATCATCAATTAATTCAACCATTAAACTAGGAACAAATTCAACTTCCGATACAATTATTTCATCATTATTATCAAATGTCATATCAATTCTAATTAATAGATGTTTTAATTCGATACCTTTTATTTTATTTTTGAATAAACTTTGTAACACTTTTGTACCAAAATTTATTATATCATGGTGTAATTGTGTAATATTCTTAGGTTTTGAATTACGTGTAACTTCAACACCCAAATTATGTTTACTACCAAACCCCCATTTTTCACTTAATAAATAAGCAAAATCTTCGCCAAAGAAATATATTCTATATTCTCTTTTAGGAGTCCCATCTAACATCATATTATTAATTTCTTTTTGAAATACAAATCCTGGATATGAATTTTGACTTAATATTTCTTCAATTAATGTTTGTACATCTTCAATAGTGTCATATTCTTTCAAAAAATTTAAATCTATACTTTCTTGACCATAAACAGGTTTTACAATATAATCACCCCAGTTTTTTTGTTTCTTATATTTAAATAATTTTCTAAGGTCTTCCATATAATTATCACTATTTACTATGAAAAAATCTTGTACATTTATTCCATTATCTCTTAAATATGTATAATAAATAGATTTATGATTCACGAAATGTTGGAAACTCATATCTGGATATATATTATCTGCATTCGCTATTATTTTCTTATAATTTTTAAATTTTTTACTGGGCATTTTATGAAAAGCTTCTAATAAATCAAAAGTTAATATGAAATTTAAATCATTATACGCCAAGTCTTTGGCTGTTAGGGTATTCGGGTTCAATATCTTAATCTCTGCATTATCATACATACATTTTAAATAATTTACTATCATCAAGTCTGATGAAATATATTTTCCTGTTTCGTTATCAAATTCCTTATATTTATCAGGGATATTATTTATATAACACACTTTCTCTTCTTCACTTAGTAATTTAGTGTCAACTAATTCATTTTTTAAATATTCATCAAATAAATTTGGTGTTATTATAATACCAATTTTAGTTTTCATTATCTTATATTAATTTATATAATTATTTTATGCTAGAGAGGAAACATTAAATAAATATATAGAAATTTTAAAATTTCAGTGTATTATTATGCCTAAAAAATATATAGAAATTTTAAAATTTCTACACTATAATATATACATGCCATCTACTCCTACCAATGCTAACAACGCTAACAACGCTAATAACGCTAACAACGCTAACAACGCTAACAACGCTAACAACGCTAACGTACCCCCTCTTGATAATAATATCACTACATTCACATTAAATCAAATAGTCTCAGATAATAGTACTACAGTTGTAAATCAACAAGGTACAACTGATAGTGGTAATGAAGTGACACGAACAGACTTCACCACAACACTTCCTTCTTCTGATGTAAATATTACAGAACATTTAGAAGAGGTTGTTTCAGCCTATTATGATGATGAATTGGCAGGTCCTAATCAGGCTCTAATTGCAACTATTCAAAATTACGCTAGTCAAATTAAATGCGAGAATTTTCACGGTAAAGGTTCCATTGATGATTATCAAACATTATTTGTTTCTGCTTCTAAGATTGCAAACGATACTAAACAAATGACATTAGATATTGATGTAGAAGGTTTCAATGAATTTGCATCTGCTGCCGATAGTTTATCAGCTCTTTTTAATAGTTTCATTGTTAAATTACAGAATGTGTCAATTATAAATGACACTGCTTTTCTTACATCAATTGCAACAGCCCTTTCTAAAATTGTTAATTTATCAGTTACATTTGGTAAATTTAAAGAGACTATTGTTGCTACATCATCTGTTCAATTACCTAAATCAGCTCACGATACTAAAGTTGTATTGGAGAGCGTTGCTTCTGAATTAAATTGTGCAATGAACTATATTAATTATTTTGTTGATTCATCTGCTCCCAAACCCCTAAATGCGAATTTATCAAATGATGAACAAAATGTAATTACAAAAGCAGTTAGTGCAATAGATAACTGGACCTCGTTATGCGATCAAGGTGTATCAATTGCTCTTAGTAATAATAGTGATATTCAATTTATTAACCTTGTTAATAATGATTTAAAAAATAAAACAAATGCTCTTAAAACTGCAACCAGCAAATTACAAGCTAAATTAGCATTATATCAATTATAAATCAAATTAAATAATATATTTTTAGAAATGGTATTAACCAAAAGTATTTTCTCCACCATAAGTTGCATAGAGCATACCATCATCTTCATTTTTATATTTATCATATACTTGTTTCAATGTCATACTAGTATTAACCATATCTGTATTAAAGAATACAAATAATGCTTGTGTTGATTCTAGTTTTATTCTTTTCCTAAATATATATAAAACTTCTCCAATTGTTAGTTCTCCTGGAACTAAATATTTTTCTTTATCCATAATTATTGTTTGAGAGGAAGAATATTTTTCTAATATAATTGGAATTTTCCCAGGGAATTTAGTCATCATATTTATAACATCTAATTTTCTTTCATTAAGGGGTTTTTTTTTAAAGCTACTCATTACATATAGAAAGAATATTTTTTTATAGTGTTTTTATAATTTGATATTGTTTGTTGATAATAAGATTTCAATACTCGTTCGACTAAGTTCATAATTTGGATAATTAGTAAGATCATTATAATAATATTTCATTCGTTGAAGACAAATATCTAATCTTTCATTATTAGCTCGTATCATTATATCATATAATGAGCTAGATTCACTTGATGCATTTTTAACAAGTTCATTTAATCTTTGATCAATACGGTTATATCTGCAATATTTTTTATATTCAACAGATATAATATGATAATGCATATATTGATCTCTATTCATATCCATAGTACTTGTTATTGAATCATATAATTTTTGACTAAATATATTTTCAATATAATCCAATGATTCATTATTAACATTGTGTTCTCTATTTATACTATCTATTATTTCATCTAGATCACACGAAAATGATTCAAAAAATGGTATTACTATATCACGTGTTACACAATAAATATTATCCAAATTTTTAAAATCCTTATATTTAATTATGAAAGCATTTTTTGCTTCTTCATATGTTTGAAAATTAATAATTTCAACTTCAGTTGATTCTAAATCAAAATCATCGAGGTCTCTTAATATATCATCGTCCATTATAATATTTAATATTTTACTAAATATTATAACGCATATTATAATTCGGAACATATTTTATCTAAATCTTGTTGATATAGATTTAACCACATATTAAAAATATTTTCAATCTTATCAAATGCAGTATAATCATCCATTATAATAGGTTCATTTAATTCAATATCTATTCTATTATAAGTTTTTAATTTTTCAAAATGAGAAATTTTATTTAATGTACTCATTTCATAATTAGCAGTTGCTGAAAATAACACATCCATAATTGAACCACTCCACGACCATAATCCTCCAGGTAATGTTTCAAATTTACGTATATATAAACCAGTTCCTATTGATAATTGACTATATTCTTCATCCTTTCCAAAGTGTTCTAGAGCATTAATAAATATATACTCGGATAAATTATTAGTAACAACCCCACCATCTATAAGAGTATAATTGTCTAAAACATAAGGTGGAAAATAAGTAGGAGCTGCAGTAGAGCTTCTAACTAATTCCCACAATTTATAATCATTATTCGGCGTGCCAGTGCACTTATAAGAATGGAAACTGACTGGTTTATTTGTTTCCAAATCATAAGTTAAAATAGATAATGGTTTTTTTACATCAGATAACTTCATATCTTCAAATACTCTCTTAAATTCTTCATTAATATAATAATCAGGGTATTTTGAATTGAATAGACCAAACCCTGATATTAAAGAATAATAGTATGACCTATAAAAAATTTTATTTGCAATTTCCTTAAAAATTTTTATCATATCATCAACACTATATCGTGTTAATAAACCAGCAAGTATTATTGAACTTGCTGATACGCCTGCAAAATAATCAAACATGTCTATTATTTTCTTATTAGTTTTATTTTCAATATACTTTAATATTAATAAAGATAAATAAATTCTTATTCCTCCACCATCTATATTAAGTAATTTCTTCATCTACAAATAGATTAGAAATTAATTAAATAAAAAATATTAGTTATATCAATTTTCTTTATTATTAAGCAAAATGATATTTCCTATCCTAAAAGCAACTACATTTGGTCATTTATACCCTTGTGGTAGAACTTATTTCAAATATAATAAACAGATTAAAACTTATAATAATTTTGATTCTTTCAAATGAACACCTTCTAAAAATGATGATAACTATTATTCATCTATTCTATTAAATAAAAATAATAATATTGGTCCAGATGTTTTCCGCGATTTAGAAAAATATGAGGTTATTGATTATGGTTTAATTTATTTTATTGAGGTACATGCAATCTCATATGGAATGCAAATCGCGGTTATTACCAACATATAATGTATAATATGAATTTCATTTTTTCGCTATATTAATAATAGAGATGTTATATTATTTGGGTAAATTGATATTATTAGCTATATTATATATAATTTTTAATCAAAGGATAGTATGTGAATATTCTAAACCAATAAAGAAAAGTAAAAAAAAAAGAAATAATCTTATAATAACATATAATATCCAAAAATTTCCATGGACTATTAAAACATTTGTTGCTATTAAAAAAATACTGATAAAGCATTCAATTATATTGTTACAAGAATGTTATGATGATATGTATTCATCTTTGCAATATAATTTCCCATCTTATTATATTTGTAGAGATAGATTAAAAGGATATAATTTATTAGGCAGTGGCCTAGTTATATTATCTAAATTCCCAATTATTAATTATAAATCTTATACCTTTAATAATGTAAATCCATATACTCTTGATAGATTTAGTCAAAAAGGTTTCCTAATTTGTTGGATAAAAATAAATAGTGATAAAGTGTGTATTATAAATACTCATTTACAATCATCTGATTATAAAAAATATGATGATTATGCTTTATTACAATTAAATGAGCTAATGCAATATGTTAAAAATATAAAAGGAAAATGTATGATAGGAGGTGATTTTAATATTGATATTACTGATATTATGACGAACATTAAAAAGTATAGAACATTAAAATATAATTATCCATCTGAACCAACTATATATATTGATTTTAAAACAGGATTGACATTATCATCTCCTAAAGATGGATATGATAAACTAATATTTGATTTTTTTATTACAAAGAAATGTACTGTTATAAAACCGAATACTATACCTAATAATTATAGCGATCATAATCCTGTTTCAGGATTATTAGTATGTAATAGTAATAAATAACAAAGTGATTATTAGTATGTAATAGTAATAAATAACAAAGTGATTATTAGTATGTAATAGTAATAAATAACAAAGTGATTATTAGTATGTAATAGTAATAAATAACAAAGTGATTATTAGTATGTAATAGTAA
>Ga0214919_10000598_pt1 | contig 61222 bp, 51 predicted proteins | sample LL1503_MetaG_FD_177994 | JGI IMG/M metagenome (GOLD analysis project Ga0214919, IMG submission 177994) | Freshwater microbial communities from Lake Lanier, Atlanta, Georgia, United States - LL-1503 | ecosystem: Environmental > Aquatic > Freshwater > Lake | place: USA: Georgia | collected... | reverse complement strand
GAGAAAAACGCCACGGCAAGGGGTGCAGGGCGTTTCGAGAAACCCGCTCCGGACGCCCGGGCCCGCTCCTCCTGAGACTCACGAGTCGCTCATCAGCCGGCAGACCGGTGCGGAGGTGCCATTGACCGGGCTATCCTTTATCCTTCGGATCGATCTTGGCCGGGGCGCCCGGGGCCTCGTTCCCAAAGGTGCCTACGTGGCGAAGTACGAACTCGTCGTGCCCCGGGCGCTGTTGCCGTGATGAACGGCTCAAGGGGCGGACGTGCCGCTTTTGTCTCCGAAACCCTCGCGACATCGGGCGAAACAAGGTTGAGCAGACCGGCGAGGGGCTCAGAAACGATATGATGGGGTCAGTTCGAGGTTTGGTTACCGGGCAGGATCGCGAAAATGTCGCTGGAAACTCATCCTGACTGGTGGAATTTCGAGCTGGAGTTGAGTCCGCATGTCGAGGAGCGGATGATTGACCGCGGGTTCTCCGAGGTTGACCTGCGACTGATGATCGAATCAACTGCTGCTATCCGTCGCGGCGGTGCCAAAGGCCGATGGATCTTGGAAACAGCCCACGATGGGGATACTTGGGAAGTCGTCATGGAGCCGGATCAACACGACCAAGTGATCGTCGTAATTACCGCCTATCGGGTGACACAATGAAGCGGGTTTTTCTGAAAGTGACGTACCGGCACGGACGACCGATCGCCGCCTATTTTCACCTGCCGCGGCAGCCCGCAGATTCAGCCGTGCGAACTGACAGGATCGACGACGTGCTGCTCGTTGACCGGGCCGCCGATGGGCGACCGATCGGTGTCGAGATTACCGATCCTTCCCTTTTCGATCTCGACAAGTTCTTCGCCCTGCTCGAATCTCTGGGGCAAACCGCCGTCGACCGTGACGAATTACGGCCACTCGTCGCCGCCTGAATGGGCCCCATGACGGGAAGGCCCATGACGGGAACGGCTGGGTCGCAGTTGCCTTGCCAGACGCAGAAGTGACGCAGCACCGCCCAAACCCGATCAACCGCCGGCGGCGTGCCGCATCAGGCTCACGAGGGCCTGGCGTTGACCATCCGGGAGATCCGCGAGGAGTCGAACCAGGTCTCCGAGATCGGGGGCCACCCAAAGTGGTCCGGAATGTGGTCCGGAATTTTCCTCGACTGCGGTATCTCCCGAGGATTCTACAAAAATTCGACTCCCCGTGGGGGTACTCAGTCGGCCGCGCCGCCCGCATATGCGAGTGGCGCGGCCGTTTCGCTTTCGTCGTGCGAGTCGGTGCGGCTCTCTGCGTGCACTGACTGTGCCGGATTCTGTGCCGATTTGTGGGCGGCCGTTCCACGCTGCCCTTTTCAATCGGCGTTCAAAGCCGGCGTCCGGGAGAGCGCGGATGGAGGACATCATCTTTTCGAGGGAGCGCCCCCGATTGCGCCGGGATTGGTGTGCCAATCAATGCCCTACGACGCCCGGGGCGCAGCGCGGCGGCGGAATGGCGGCCCGGGGCAGAACTGCCTTGGCGCATCAACCCGCTAGCCATTCGTTCATGGCGCGAGGCGCTGCGGGCGAAGTCAGGGCGGCTCAGCTGAAATCGAAATGATCGATTGGAAGGTTCAGCGCAGCCGCAATTTTCTCGAGTGTGGCATTGGATGGACTCAGTTTCGCACCCTCGATCCGGCTGATATGGCTTTGAGGCAGCCCGGACTTGGCCGCCAACTGATCCTGTGTGAGTTTGGCTTTCTTGCGAGCATCGCCCACCCGCTTGCTGACAACTTTGACCCAGTTTTTGTAGCCCTGGGGTTTCTTTTTATCGGTGTCCAGATCCATCTTTTGGACAGAACCAGTCGCGCCGCCGAGGACCTCCCGGATGGCGCGGCCGATTGCGAGACGATCTTCGTCGGCAACCGCAGTGTGTAACTCCAAGACCAGCGCCCAGAAGTCCGCCCGGTCGGCGGCGGGCAACTGCATGATGCGGTCCATTATCACGGTGATCGCCAAGGCAACGGTGTCGTTGTCGCGGCGGGTCGGCTGAACGCCGGGGCTGATTTCAGCTGTTGCCATTTCAGTCTCCTCCTTTGAATCGCTGTTGTATCCAGCAGTCACGGCAAGGGGCCGTATTCGCCCGCATGCAGTCTCCGCAAACGCATCCCGACCAAAATCTTTACGTGCTTTGGTGTCTGGCCGTCGGCTTCCTTCTTGATCGCGTGCAATGCAATGATGGTTTTCTGTGCTGACAGCACCGCGAAATACACCCGCAAGTTGATCTTGGCGAGGATGCCGCCCTTGTCTTTGAACTCGTAAAAATCTTCGACTTGCTCCACCCTCTGTGTCGCCGGACGACGCGGGTCTGGCTCTCGGGCTAGAGCCGCGAATCCGTCGACGACGTGCGCATATTGGTCCTCGGTCAAAAAAGATATCGCTTCATCACGGGCGGCCGTGAGGTAGTGAACCGACCAAAGCAACTCGTCTGGCGGTTTGCCACCAGCCCGAAGGCCGACCTTCAGGGGCTTTGTCATCCGGGCTGCCTCCGTGCGCCATCGACTCTCCGACTTACTTGAACGATATACAACGCAGCCAAGGGGTATGCAACGCCGCCGTTGTATATCGTCGAAACCCACTGGTTTTTTGAGGAATTGTGGGGTTAAGACAACCGCCAAAGGGGCGAAACCCGGTGGGGGACACGTTGGCGGAGGCCAGTTTCGAGCGATTGCCCCGAGGCTTCTCCGCGGCGGCACGATGCCGCCGCCGACATCGGCAGGATGCCGGGGACCCGCAGCCGGGGACCGGCTGCGCCGCTGAGAACGTTCTCAAGATCGCTACTTGGGCTTGCGGGCCTGCGGATCGCAGCGGGAGCGGCCGCGGCACGCGGCGAACGGGGCTGAGGATGAGCCCCTGAGAGCCGCCGCCGCGGGCCTCCATCTCGATCGTCGCACGAAAAGGGCCGCGGAGGCTCGACGGCATGGATGGCTTACAGACCCTCCGTAAGAGTGGTAAGACGCCACGGTTCGTGCTTGCCGGAGATCAGCGTTTCTTGTTGCTCGGAGGAGCGAGCAGATGCCTTCTGTGCCTGGCGGGGTTGCAATCGACGAGATTCCTCGACCTGAGCTTTCGCTTGCGAGCGTCCGATGGATGACCGAGATTCCAGACCCGGAAGATTCATCCATCGTCGAGGCCGTTGAAATGTTCGCGGTCGTAGGAGAGCAATACAGGCTGGACAGTGTTGAAGCAGCTGTGAAGGCGATTGAAGAGGAGGTCAGCTTTCTGCCTCCCCGCTTCTGGCTTGTCCCGGATAACAACAACTCTTTCGATCCATGAGCTGTAGCCGTATATGCCGTTTCTGGCGGGAGCGGGCATCACGTCGGCTTTCTTCCGAAGGATCAAGCGAGGCAATTTCGCGACAGCATGGAGCAGCTGTCGCCCCAGAACTTCCAGCGACTGCCCGCCGCATGGGTCGAGGATGCAACGCCGGTAGCACCTCGCGCCGCCACTGGAAGTCCCGGCGATGTGTTCACGTTCGAAGAGTTGTGCAAGATCTACTGTTGGCCTTCCGGTGGCAGATTTTGAGCCATTTATGACGGCGCAATCAGCTCCAGCCGCGAAGGCGACCGCTCCCGCGGAGCGGCAGAACCGGGCGGAGTCTGCATCGCAGTGGTTTTACGCAAAGAACGGGCGGGAGTACGGGCCGTTTGATGCTGTCGGACTACGGGACGCTGCCCGATCAGGCCAGTCGTCAGTGACCATGAGGTATTGGTCCTCGGCGACGTCCCTGGAGTTGCCCAGCCACGCGTGCACGACGTGGGCCGGCTCGCTCCGCATCAGTTCCGTAACGGCCATACTCGCAGGCCAGCCACACGATCCGCGTCACGAGACGGGGCTCATCATCTGGAACACGCAGCTGCCGTCGCTGCGTGTTCCGATGCTGCCCAAGCACACGACATGCCCGGCGTTCGCTCAGTCGATCACGGCCTAGAACACCTCTGCCGTGCTCGACCGCTCGCCGCCGCGGTGCAAACGCTCAGAAGTTGAGCTGCGCCGCCAAGGGCGTCCCGATGCGGCCTCTCGAAACGCCAGAGTCGAGTTCCGCATCAGCGAGGAGCCGCTTCAGCCGGGCATTCTCCTTCTCAAGGTCTTTCAGCTGGTTCGCCTGGTCGATCCGGAGTCCACCGAACTTCTTCTTCCAAGGGAGTAGGTCTACTCCGTCACGCTGATCTTCTTGACCGCCTCCAAGACAGTCTTGCCTCTCCCTACCTCCACCTCGACTTCTCGAAGCTCAGGTGTGATCTGCTCAGCCAGTTTCTTCGTTCCGCGTGGCATTGTTGCCTCCCTTGGTTTGCTCCACCTCCAGATTCTCTCTCTGGAAGTGGTGCCGTTTAAGGGGGGCAGGTCATCAGCCGGAAGACCGTAGCCGAAGTGCCATTGCCTGGGCTAGCCTTCGTGGAGGTGCTCGGTGCGCCCGCGGGCTGATGCGGATTTGTTTTCAGCCATCGCGAGTAGCAATCGCGGCTATTTTCGACCGCTCCCCGAGTTTCGCCCGGGCTGATCCCGTTGGAGGGTGCCGCTGCCGAATGGCTGGCTCCTGCTGCTCGAGCCATCCGACCTCGTCGTGATCGTGCCCGATCCGAACTTCTGCGTGTGGCCCGTCACCGTCTGACCGTTGCGGCCACGCTCCGTCGTGAGCGAGCCGGAACCAAACGGCCGCGACTCGGTGGTCGTGCCGTCGGACCAGCGGGTGATCGTGCCGCTGCCAAACTTCTGCGTATGTCCTGTGACGTTCTTGCCGTCTCGGCCCCGCTCCGTCGTGAGCGAGCCGGAACCAAACGGCCGTGTTTGGCTGCTCGTGCCATCGGACCGATGCGTGAGGGTCCCGGAGCCAAACTGGTTGGTTGTGCCAGAACGCGGCGGCGCCATACCCGCGCGTGGCGGCGTGGGCTCGGCGGCAAACAGCATCCCTGCCGTGCACATCGCGCACAGAAATAGCGACGCACACACCGCTGTCGCCTTCAGAGTACGGACATCTGTCTGAGAACGCATGAACGATCCCTCCCAAGCCGTGCCGCAGGTCGTTTTCGAAAGTATAGCAACCACAATGGTAGGGGGCATGCTCCCCCTCGTGGGAAGTTCAGTCGAGCGACAGGTTCAAGGTCGTCCGTCCACGCCCGATGTCCGTACCGATGCCGGAAGTGGCGGGGTTGGCATAGCGACCGGGAATCCGAAACCAGCCCCGATGGGCCGCATGACTCCGGCCGGGATCGGGGGACGCCGGTCCCCGATCATTCGTCGCGGCAATGGACACCCCCTCGACGGCCTTGGTTTGCCCCGGGCCGGCTGCCGGTTGGCCGGGCATGGGACCACCACTCGCCGACTTCCGCCGAGCCGATTGCGACTGGGTGTCGCTTCCAACCGCTTCCGTCTCAACGGCCTGCCGTTCAACCACGGGCTGCGGGTTTGGGCTTGAGACGGCCACCTTCACGGGACCACGCGGCACGCCCTTGAGGACATAGGTGCCATCGGGCTTGATCGGCACGGAGTGTGTGCGATGGTCGGAGGTGATCACGGTGACCGTCCCGAATACGACCGGTTTTCCCTGCGACGTCACGCGGCCCGTGAGCGTTGTGGCCCCGGGAAGTTCGACGAACGGCAGAACGCACAACAGAACCACGACGAGGAGCAGCGCCGCCGCGATCTGGCGGAGGTGCAGCACGACATACTCGTCCAACGGCATGCCCAACGGATTGATGCTTTTCATGGCTGCGTTGACAAAGCCTGGCCACTGGATCCTGAACCGTCGATGCTCGACATCACCGGCAACACGGTCGTGCCAGCTTCATAACCGATGAACGCCACCGATCCATCCGCCTGCAACCACCGGCCACCTCCCGGATGAAAGCTCCAGAAGTGCGTCGCGGCGCACGGGTTGTCGGGTTCGTCGGCCTGGTAGTAGCCGGGCGACGGACATGCCTGGCCGTTCCGTCCGGTGGGCACGATGGAAAATTCCATGTTGGGGTTGCCCATGACCGTGTCGAAGTCGGTCATGTTCCAGCGGCCGTAGTACAGCGTGGAGGAGGGGGGGCGTTCACCGACAATTGTTACCTTGCTCAGGCCGACGGTGATCTTCTTCATGGTGATTTGCGGCCGCGATGACCAGGACCAGTTCTGCGTTGGGAATACTCCGTTGCGGGCATTGCAGGCATGGCCATTGTTATCGATGGATTCGTCGTTGCCGCTCACGGCCAGATAACTCGTCATCCCGTAGCCCCAAGGGTTGGTGCCTTTCATGGCCTGCGCGTCGGAAGGGCAGATATAAGACGGCACCCTGATGCCGCTCACCTTCCAGAACGTCGCATACGCCTCGTCAAGGGTGGCGGGCTGGGCCCACAACGAGACGATCTCACGAGCCTCCATGAACGGCTGAATCCGCAACAGCCAACTGCCCACTTGGTCCGACTGCAGCGGAAACGTGACCGGGTCGTCAGCAACACCCACCAAATGCTTCGGCAGCACGGCGAAACTGGATGGACCGAGAGACTTTCGCGTGGCCTGTCTCGCCAGTGGAAACTCGCTGCGGGCGTCATGAAACCCATGGAGTGCGAGACCCAACTGCTTGAGATTATTGCCGCACAGGGTCTGCCGGGCAGACTCCCGGGATGCCTGCACCGCCGGCAAAAGCAGGCCGACGAGGACGCCTACGATGGCGATGACGACCAGGACCTCGACGAGCGTGAGGCCGGGCTTAGCTCTGGATATCATCATGCATGCCTGCTGCGCGCTACCCCGTCGCAAAAGATTACCCCCCGCCAGGAGCGGTGACAAGAACCTGCACGCATGCCGCGGCTACACACTCTTCAGAAGCCCCACTGCCATGTATGAAGTCTTCGCACACACGGCCGACCTGGGGCTGCGGGCAACCGCGCCGACGCTGGAACGGCTCATGGCCGAGGCCGCTCGCGGCCTGTTCGAGATCATCGCCGGCGACCTTGCCCAGGTCCGGCCCCGGCCCGACCACACTGAGCGATTCGACGTGGCCGGCACCGACCCCACCTGGCTGCTCTTCGACTGGATCAGCGAACTGCACGCCGCCTTCGAACTCCGCCGCATGCTCTTCTGCGGGTTCGATGTGTCGATCGACGCGACCGGGCTCCACGCCACCGCCCACGGCGAGCCCTACGACCCAGCCCGGCACGCACTCGCCCACGAGATCAAGGCGATCACGCAGCACGAACTGTCTGTCGTGGAAACGGCCGGCGGCTGGGAGGCCACGCTGATCGTCGACATATGAAGGCGGCGGATTGAGCGCCGCCGGGAATGTCGCCGTATGATGGCCTCGCGGCCCATCTCTACCTAGAAAAAACAACGCCCATGGCCGACACGATCCGCGACACTCCACCCGACCGCGGCTTTGCCGGTCCGCTCGAGCCGGTGGACGAATGCACGTGGCGGATCCCGAAGTCCTACCGGCCGGGCATGCTCGTCGACGGACTGATCTTTGCCGACGAGCGGCTCATGTCGCAGCTGCGCAGCGACCGGGCGGCCGAGCAGGTGGCCAACGTCGCCTTCCTGCCCGGCATCCAGACCGCCAGCCTCGCCATGCCCGACATCCACTGGGGCTACGGCTTCTGCATCGGCGGCGTCTGCGCCACCGACCCCGCGAGCGGCGGCGTCGTCTCGCCCGGGGGCGTGGGCTACGACATCAACTGCGGCGTCCGCCTCATGCGAACGAATCTCACGCTCGCCGATATCGAGCCTGTGCTCGTGAGGCTCATCAACCAGCTGCTGCGGGATGTGCCCGTAGGAGTGGGGCAGGGGGGCAACCATGTTTTCTCCCCAGCCGAACTCCGCATGCTGATGCAGGAGGGCGTGCCGTTTCTAAAATCCCGCGGCCTCGCCACCGACGACGACGTCGCCCTCACCGAGGCCGAGGGCTGCATTGCCGATGCGAGACCCGAGCTCGTGAGTGGCCGGGCGCTCGCCCGCGGCAGCGATCAGTGCGGCACCGTGGGCGCAGGCAATCACTTCATCGAGGTGCAGGTGGTTGATCGCGTGGAAGATCCAGCCGCCGCAGCAGCCTTCGGCCTCCATGCCGGACAGATCTGCGTGCTCATCCACTCGGGCTCCCGCGGCCTGGGCTATCAGGTCTGCGACGACTCGCTGCGGGCCCTTCGCGACGCGCCGACGAAATATGGCATGAGCCTTCCCGACCGGCAGCTGGTCTGTGCGCCGGTCGAGAGCCCGGAGGGGCAGCACTATCTCGGCGCCATGCGGGCCGCCGCCAACTACGCCTTCTGCAATCGGCAGCTGCTCATGTGGCAGGTGCGGGAGGTGTTTGCCCGGGTGCTCGGGAAACCATGGCACTCCCTCGGCATGGAGCTGCTCTATGACGTGGCCCACAACATCGCGAAGATCGAGAAGCACGAGGTGGGCGACACGAGCAAGGATGTCTGCGTGCATCGCAAGGGGGCGACGCGGGCCTTTCCCGCCGGCCACCATGACATCCCCGACCGCTACCGCACGACAGGCCAGCCGGTGATCATTCCCGGAGACATGGGGCGGGCGAGCTGGGTGCTCCGTGGTGGCCCGCGATCGATGGAACGCTCCTTCGGCACCACCTGCCACGGTGCCGGCCGCTGCCTGAGCCGCACCGCCGCCACGAAGGCCGCACGGGGCCGGAACATCCAGGAGGAACTCCTGCGCGGCGGTGTGGTCGCGCGGTGCCGCAGTCTCGATGGCCTCGCGGAGGAACAGCCGCTGGCCTACAAAGATGTCGACATCGTGGTCGACGTCGTCCACCGTGCCGGACTCTCCCTGAAGGTGGCGCGTCTGAGGCCGCTGGGCGTGATCAAGGGTTGAGCGTCGGCGGCGTGGCCGTCATTCCGTCGAGATCGACTCGAGCAGGTCGAGGCGGACGGCCCGCCGGGCCGGGATCCAGGCGGCGATCGCCGTGACGGCCACCGCGGCGATGAGGCTCACGATCACCACGCTCGGCCTGAGCGACGCCCGAATCGGGTGGCCCAGGAGCGGCTGACTGGCAAACTGGATCAAGACCGCGGTGGCCATGCCACCGACGGCGCCAATCAGTCCGCCCGCCGCCCCCAGCAGCAGGCTTTCAATGAGCACCAGCCGCATCACCTGCCCGCTTGTCATGCCGATGGCCCGCAGCAGGCCGAGCGTGCGGGTCTTTTCCAGCACGCTCATGGTCACGGTGTTGGCCACGCCGAGACTGCCGACCACGAAGCCCAGACCGAGGATCGCCCATAATGAATTGACCACGCCGCTCACGATCCCATTGATGAACGCCTGCACGTTTTCAAACGACCGCAACAGCATGCCATGGGCCTCGGCGATCCGGTGCAGGCTGTCGCGGAGTTCGGCCGCCCTTCCGGGTTCGGCAGTCACCAGCACGATATCGGCGGCCTCCAGGCCGAAGAGCCTAGTCGCCGCCTCCCGCCGCATGAGCAGCGAGGCGCCGCCGGAGGTGTAGTCGACGACAAGTGCTGCAATCGTGACCATGGTCTTCCGGCCAAACACTTCCACCTCCACCTGATCGCCCGGCTTGATGCCTGCCCGGCGAGCCAGCACGGTGCCGACGGCCGACTCGCCGCGGTCGAGCGCCTGCCGTAGTTTCTCCTCGGTCGTCCCGACGGGGGCGATCGGCAGCGGCGTGTCGGCGGGAATGTCTCGCGCCACGACGACGCAGGCGCCTCCGGCCACCCGGCCCGTCGCTACGCCGATCCCCTCGACCCGTTTCACGCCTGGCACCGCGCGGACCTCCTCCTCAGCCAGACGGGCCTGCGGGCCAGACGAGGCCAGACCGCCGTTCACCATGCCGGCATGCGTGAGCATCCAGTCGGCCCGCATCAGCCGCGTGTACCAGCCGCGGACGTCGTCGACATTGTCGCGGATCGCGTGCCCCAGGCCGATGGCGTTGCTCACGGCTACGACCAAGACACCGGTCGTGAGGGCCGTGCGGATCGGCTGTCGGATGATCTGTTCGATTGCCAGAGTCCGTTCGATTCGCCACTGTTCCGGGATCAGCCGGCCGCAGGCCGTGCAGAGCGTGGGCAGGACAACCGGCGTCGTGGCGACGAAGGCCAGCATCATCATGATGCCGGCGGGCACCGCCGCCCGTGGCGGCAGCCGCTCCGCAATGACCAACGCCATGAGCGCGGCCGACACGGCCCACAGCGCCAAAGCCAGCAGGAGAAACCGGCGGGACACGCCTCGCGCTGGTGGCGCAGCCTGCGACAGGCCCTCGAGCGGGTCGACATCGGCGGCCTCGCGTGCTGGCCACCATGCCGCCGCCACTGCTACGAGCGTTCCGAGCGAGATGGCGAGCGGAAGCACGAGCGGATGCACCGTGATCGCCGCGGCCGGTGCCTGCAACGTGGTTGAAATGCCGGCCGAGATGGGCCCCGCCGCGGCCAGGCCGACCGCCCCTCCCAGCACCGATCCCGCCAGCCCCAGCAGAGCCGCCTCCGTCATCACAAACCGCCGCACCTGCCGGCCGGTGGCCCCGAGCACGCGCAGCAACGCGAACGACCGCCGTCGCTCCGTGACATTCATCAACATGGCGTTGCCGACCAGAAAGAAGGCCATGGCGAGCGTGAGCCCCGTGACAAAATCGAGGCCGAGGTTCGCGGAATGAAGCACGTCCTCCGCCATGCCCGCCCGTCCGGCTGGCACCTCTGCAGCCAGCGTGGGAGGGATCCGCTTCGCGATGGCCTCCAGCACCGCCGGCCGCGAGCCGTCCGGTTTGATCACCACACGGACACGGTCGACGAGCCCGAAGGCGTTCGACATTTCCTCCAGCGGCTGGATGCCGACCACCACGCCGCCGCCCTCGGCAAACCACTTGAGCGACTGGCTGTCGGCAAGGCCCACCACCGTCATGCGCCGGATGCTTCGCCGGGCAAACATGATCACTTCGTCGCCGATTCTCTTGTCGAGTCCCTCTGCCAGAGCGGCGTCGAGCACGATTTCGTCGGCCGACTCGCATGGTCTGCCCGCCGTGAGTGTGAGCAGACCGGCGTCCACGAGCGCGGCGGCATCGACTCCGACAGCCACCTCGCGGACACGCTTCTCGCCCACCCGCAGGAGCGTGGGCCGAAAAAACAGCGGCACGACCGCCCGCACGCCGGGGATATCGGCCAGTCGTGGCAGGGAGGCTGCCTCGAAGCGGCCGCCGCCGCGGGCCGAGATGTCGATCGAAGGCACGCCCTCTACTGTTTCCGCCAGCCGCCGGTAGCCGGCCCGCGAGGCATCGGCCGCGACCCAGACGGCGACCATGGCGGCCACCGCCATCGCTACGCTGGCCACCGTGGCCAGCGCCCGCCCTGGCCGCTTCCGCCATTGCCGACGGAGGAGCCTGCTTGATGTCATTGCGGCACCGCTCCGGGTGGCGCGGACGCTGGCGATGCGGTCGTAGCCGCGCTGCCACACGCTGTTCCGTTGCGGTGATCCGATTCGATCCTGCCGTCACGCATGCGGATCGTCCGTCCGGCCGCGGCGGCGATGCTGGGATCGTGTGTCACGAGAATCACCGTCTGCCGGCGTTCGTTCACCAGTCGCATGAGCAGTTCGATGACGCGGCGCGAGTTTGCCGAATCAAGGGCCCCGGTCGGTTCGTCCGCCAGCACGATCGCCGGCTCGGCGACGAGGGCTCGGGCGATCGCCCCACGTTGCTGTTCGCCGCCCGAAAGTTCGTCGGGTCGATGTCCCGCACGCGGCGTGAGCCCGACCGTTTCCAATGCCGCGCGGGCGGCCGCCTCGGAACGGGCATCTGCCACGCCGTCGAGCACCAGCGGCAGCGAGACGTTTTCCACCAGGGAGAGTTCTGGGAGCAGGTTGTATCGCTGGAAGACAAACCCGATCCGCCGACGCCGCACGCGGGCCAACGCATCGTCGTCGAGCGACGCCAGGTCGACGCCCTCCAAAAACACGCCGCCCGCCGTGGGCCGCGAGATTCCGCCGAGCAGGTGGAGCAGCGTGCTCTTGCCGGAGCCGGAGGCCCCGGTGATCGCCACGAATTCACCCTGCTCAATGGAGAGGTCGACCCCGTCCAGGGCGGCCACGCTGGCGGCACCGGCACCGCTGCCGCCAAACGTCTTCTGCAGATGTTCTGCGCGGAGGATCGACAAGGATAAGCCAACTCCCAAGGCCTCGGTGGCTGTGCCGCCGCCCAATGTACCCATTTTTACAAGGGGTGCGAAAGCGTGCCGGGAATTCCGGATGACCTGCTTATTCGGTCTGAAGCGACTGGGGTAAGTCTGCCGAATTCTCCGGATGGCGGAAGTCCCTAAGAGCCAAGCATGATCACACGCCTCCATCTCCGAACTGCCACCACGAGGCCCACGACGTCCCGTTGGACGGTTGTGCTGGCCGCAGTCATGCAGGTCGCTGCCACGCTCGGCGTTGGTCTTGCCGCTCCGCATGTTTGCCGCGGCGAGGACTGGGCGAAGACGAACAGTAGCCTCCGGCTGCCTGAATCGGGCGTGCCGCTCGGTAGCATGCCCGAAAACATTCCGGTGCCGCTGCTCGACGCCGCCACGCAGGACGCGGCCCACGGGCCGTCGCCCAAGACCCTCGACGAGTTCGTCTCGCTGGCGCTCCAGAATCATCCGAAGATGCGGACCGCGCAGGCCGCTGTCGAGGCGGCCCGCGGCAAGGCGGTGCAGGCCCGGCTCTATCCGAATCCCGTCATCGCCGGCTTTTCGCCGCAGATTGCGGGAGATCAGAGTCAGTGGAGCGGCACGGTCGCCCAGGATCTCGTGACCGCAGGCAAGCTGCGTCTTTCCCAGCAGGCGGCCCTGCGGGAGGTGCAGATGGCGGAGTATCAGCTCATCCGCACCCGCTACGACGTGCTCTCCGAAGTGCGACAGAGTTTCTATGCGTTGCTCGTGTCGCAGCGACGCGTTGAGATCTATCAGCTCCTGATGGACATCGCCAAACGTTCGTACGAAATCGGCCGGCAACTGGCCGAGGCGGGTGAGGGCACGAAGGCCGACGTCCTCTTCTGGAGCATCGAACGGGATCGGGCCGAGGTTCGCCTGCTCAACGCATCGGTCTACATCGAGACCGGGCGACGGCAGGTGGCCACCGCAATCGGCCTCCCGCGTGCCGACGTCGGCACCATCGAGGGCGACCTGTTTCGCAAACTGCCAAACTTCGATCTCAAGACGCTGCAAGAGGCGGTGGTGCGAAGCAACGCCAGGCCACGTGTGGCGGAGTCAGACATCGCCCGCGCCCAGTGGACGTTGGAGCGGGCCGTCGTGCAGCCAATCCCCAACATCAACCTGATGGGCGGTTATCAGCGGCAGGTCGGCATCCCCGCCATGGACCAGGGACTCGTGCAGGTGATGATGGCGGTTCCGCTCTTCGATCGGAACCAGGGCAACATCCGCTCGGCCCGCGCTTCCATCGCCTCCTCGCGGGCGGACCTCCGCACCATTGAAATCGACCTTGCCACGCAGACCGCCCAGGCGATCGCCACCTACCGCACGTCGCAGCGGCTGGTGGAGTGGTACGAGCAATACATCCTGCCGAAGGCCCGCGAAACGGTGCAGCTCACGCAGACGCTCTACGCCCGGGGCGAGGTGACGTTTCTCAGCCTGCTCCAGGCCCAACGGATTCTCACCGAGACCGAGCTGGCGTTCGTCGAGTCACAGGCCGACCGCTGGAATGGGGCCGTCGCCATCGCCAGCCTGTTGCAGCTGGAACAGTTTCCCCCGGAGGCAGACGCGCCCGCTGTGATTCCTACGACCGACTCCGACAGCGAACTGAATAAGGAACGTCTGAACCAGCCAGCAGCTCCGCCCGCAGTTCCCGCTGCCCCGCCTGCTCGTCTGCCCGCCGTGGCGGCTCCGCTCCAACCGCTGCCCGCACCATGACGCCGACGCGTCGTCACCGCGGCGACGGCGTGACATCCAGCGGCATGCTCGCCTGGGCCGTACGACCCGCGATCGTGTCGGTCACGACGACCTCCAGCCGGCATGATCCCGCCGGTGTCGCCAGGGGCACGGCCACCAGATAGCGGGCGAAGTAGTCGCGACGGTGACTCCCACAGGTCTCTTCAAGCGGCTCGAAAGTCCATTCATGCACCCGGCGACCGCCGGCGTCGACGAGTCTGAGCACCGTGTCGATCCGGGTTGTGTGCCCTTCGGCCGACTCTCGCGACGCCAGTTGGTCGAGCTCGAAATAGACGATCACCTCCTGCCCCGGCTGGAACTGGGCCGTCTCGAAGCGGTCGACGACGCCCCAGGCCCGCACCCGCGAGGCGAAGCAGGCGTTCTGCACGGCAAACACTTGCTGAACAGGTGCAGGCAGTGCCGGGGACTGTTCCGGCTCCGTGACAGCAGTCCGCGGCGACTCGGCCGGCGGCATGGGGGCGACCGGTTCGGCGGCGGCCTCTCGTTTCGCTGTCGCGGTCGTCACGGTCGGCGAGGCAGCGGCTACCCTGGGAGATTCGTCGGTCGCCTCGGCGGCACCGGACGCTTCCGGGGCGTTGTCGATCTGGGCAGCAGCCAAGACGGCGGTGAATTCTTCCACGACCACCGGCCAGTCCTGCCGCGGCGTGCTCTTGAGCGTTGCGATCAGCGTGCCGCGGGCGGCATCGTTCAGCCCGCCCGACTTCGCGAGACGGCGTCGAGCCTCGTCGACCGCCTCGTCGAGCGTGGCGGGAGACCATGCGGCTGAGTCTGGGAGAGCATTCACATCGCCGCCTGCAGGCAGGGCGGCAGGCTCCTCGGCATCGTCCACGTCGTTCTCGTCGTGCGCCGCTGCTCTGTCGTTGTCGTTGTCGTTGTCGTTGGCTTTGGCATCGGCACGCGACTCGGAGGCATGCTCCACGGCATCGAGCCAGGTCTCGCGGAGGTAGGCCGAACTGATCACCGAGGTGCAGCCGGTGGCTGCCGACATGCACGCCAGGGCGGCCAACAGCGACCAGGTGTTCCTGGGCGAGACAGGTGTGAATTTCATGCGATCTCTCGTCGCTGCCGACATCCGACCCAGCAGACCCGATCCTCAAGGAGCAACTGCCGCAACCCGCGTGGGCAGGCCGTGCTCCGGGCGGGAGGGTAATTTTTTTCGTCTTCACGGGGCAAGACCAGCCGCGCGGCAGCACGCGAGCTTCGCCACGGCCCGCACGAAGCGGCAAAAAACGCTCCAAACTGCTACACTCCGCCCGCCGCCCCGCGGACCACAGCGATCCGTAGACCGCCACCAAACAGCCCAATTCCCCCATGACTCCACCACCATTCCAGTCCGACCACGTTCCTGCCGGCTGGCAGCACCGCCACCTGCTCGACCTCGAACGGCTGACGGGCGATGAAATTCGGCTGCTGCTCGACACGGCGGCCCTCTTCAAGGAGGCCACCGACCACTGCCGTCGCAAACTCTCGGTGCTGACCGGCTCGACGGTCGTCAACCTGTTCTTCGAGAATTCAACCCGCACACGCACCAGCTTCTCGCTGGCCGCCCGTCGGCTGGGCGCCGACGTCGTCGACTTCTCGGCCTCGACCAGCAGCCTCTCCAAGGGGGAGTCGTTCATCGACACCGCTCGCAATCTGGAGGCGATGGGAATCGATGCCGTCGTCGTGCGGCACAGCACCCCGGGCACTCCGCACTTGCTGGCACAGCACCTCAATGTCGGCGTGATCAACGCTGGCGACGGGCCGCACGAGCATCCGACGCAGGGGCTGCTCGACATCTTCTCGATCCGCGAACGGCTCGGTGACCTGAACGGAGTGACCGTCGGACTCGTCGGTGACATCGCCCACAGCCGGACGGCCCGGTCAAACCTCTGGGGGCTCTTGAAGCTCGGGGCGAAGGTCATCCTCTGCGGACCGCCCACCCTCGTTTCGCAGCGCTGGCGCGAGCTCGGCGTGGAGGTCTCTCATAATCTTGACGAGATCGTGCCACGGTGCGACGTGCTCAACCTGCTGCGGATTCAATTCGAGCGACAGAACATGCGGCCCTTCCCGTCGGTCCGCGAATACGCCCATCTCTACGCGATGACGAGCGATCGACTCACCCGTGCCAGGCCTGACCTGCTGATCCTGGCCCCGGGACCGATCAACCGCGGCGTGGAGATGACCGCCGAGGTGGCCGACTGCCGGCAGTCGCTCATCCTCGACCAGGTCACCAACGGGCTGGCTGTCCGCATGGGCGTGCTCTGGCTCACCTGCGGGCCACGGTCCGACCACGCGACAGTCCACGCAGACGCGACCCCGGGTTTGCCAACCAACCACCCGGCCAACCACCCGGCCAACCAACCCAAGAGGAGCCACTGATGGGCACACTTCTCATTCGCGGTGGCAGGGTGGTTGATCCCGCGCAGGGCATCGACCGGATCGACGACGTGCTGGTGCGCGACGGCCGAGTGGCTGCCATCGGCAGAAGCGCCGAGGAGGCCGCTGAAACGATCGACGCCACGGGGCTGGTGGTCTGCCCGGGGCTCATCGACATGCACGTGCACCTCCGCGAGCCGGGCCGCGAGGAGGACGAGACCATCGAGACCGGCACCCGGGCCGCGCTGGCCGGAGGGTTCACGAGCGTCGCCTGCATCCCCAACACCGAGCCACCGATCGACACGCAGGCGACCGTGGAGTTTATCCACCAAAAGGCCGCCCGCGCCGACACCTGCAACGTGTTCGTGGTGGGCTGTGTGAGTCGCAACCGCGAGGGAAAGGAGCTGGCGGAGATCGGCCAGCTCGTGGAAGCCGGTGCGGTCGCCTTCAGCGATGACGGCGCCCCCGTCTACGACGCCGAACTGATGCGCCGGGCGTTCGAATACTGCCGCATGTTCGACAAGCCGATCCTCGCCCACGAAGAGGTGCTGGAGCTGTCGCGTGGCGGGGTTATGAACGAGGGGATCGTGTCGCTGGTGCTCGGCCTGACGGGCATGCCGGCAGCCGCCGAGGAGGTGATGATCGGCCGCGACATCGCGCTTTCCGAGGTGACTGGAGGCCGCCTGCACGTGATGCACGTCTCGACCGCCGGGGGCGTGGCCCTGATCCGGGCCGCGAAGGCCCGCGGGGCCAGGGTGACCGCCGAAGCATGTCCCCATCACTTCACGCTCACCGACGAGGGGCTTCGCGGCTTCGACTCCAACTACAAGATGAGCCCGCCGCTGCGGACGGCCGCCGACGTGGAGGGGATCATTGCGGGCATCGTCGATGGCACGATCGACTGCATCGCCACCGACCACGCGCCGCATGCGCCCGAAAAGAAGATGCTCGAACTCGACCGTGCGCCCTTCGGCATCCTCGGTTTGGAGACGGCGGTGGGGCTGACCGTCACGCGGCTGGTGTCGCCGGGGACGATCGGCTGGCCGCGGATGATCGAGGCGATGAGCACGCTGCCCGCGCGGATCCTCGGCGTGGACCGCGGCACCCTGCGGCCCGGCGCCGTGGCCGACATCACGGTGATCGACCCGAACCTGTCGTGGAAGGTCGACGTGAAGTCGTTTCAATCAAAGAGCGTGAACTCGCCGTTCGACGGCTGGACGCTCCAGGGCAGGGCGGTGGCGACCATCGTGGCGGGCCGTGTGAAGTACCGGCTGGGACTGGTTTGACGTTCACTTTCCTCACGTTTCCACTCGTTGCCCTCGCATGACGCTCATCATCGACGGCTACAACCTGTTGCATGCGTCGGGTGTGTTCGGCGACGAGCGCGGCCCACGCGGCTTTGAGAAGTCGCGGCTGGCGCTGCTCGACATGCTGGTTGATCTGCTGGGCGAGACAGCAGCCGACACCATCGTGGTGTTTGACGCCGCCCGCGCTCCGGACGGCCTGCCGGCGCGGCTGACGCATGGCGGCATCCGCGTCTGGTTCGCCAGGGAATATCCCGACGCCGACTCCCTCATCGAGGAATTGGTCGAGGACGCCGACGCCCCCTCGAGCCTGCTGGTGGTGTCGGGCGACCGACGGCTGCAGATCGCGGCCCGCCGCCGCCGGGCAGGCGCCGTCTCGAGCGACGAGTGGCTGGCCACGAAGCGTGAAGAGCGCCGGGCACGCCGCCGACAGGCCGAGACGAAGCCTCCCGAGCCGGGCCCGGCCGACGTCGAGGACTGGAAGCGGTATTTCGGGCTGTGAGGGGTGATGGCATGGCGTGTGCCGCTACTCCTTCGCCCAGCGGGCCATCTTGCGGTCGAGCGTCGACCGCTCGATCCCCAGCATCGCGGCCGCCTTCGTCTTGTTGCCGCCCACGGCCTCGAGCGTCGCCAGCACGTGCTTTCGTTCCATCTCGTCGAGCGTCGTCGGCGTGAACGGTGCCGGCCGCCCTATCGAAATCTGGCCTGTGTCGCCGGCGGAGGAGAGATGGGAGAGCGCCAGTTCGTGGGCGTCGATCCACTCGTCCTGCGAGAGCACGACCGCCCTCTCGACGCTGTTGCGCAGCTCACGGATGTTGCCTGGCCAGTGGTAGGCCTGCATTGCGGCAAGCGCGTCGGGCGTGAAGCCCCGCACACGCCGCGCCGCCTCCGCGGCGAACCGCTTGAGGAAATGGGCCGCCAGGGTCTCGATGTCTTCCGGTCGCTTGCGGAGCGGAGGCACGAGGATTTCCACGACCTTGAGTCGGAAGTAGAGGTCGCGGCGGAAGTCGCCGGCAGCCACCGCCTCCTCCAGATTGCGATTGGTGGCCGCCACCACGCGAACATCGACCTGCACGCGGGCACTGCCACCGACCCGCTCGAACGGATGCCCCTCGAGCACTCGCAGAAACTTCGCCTGGATCGCCGGGCTCATCTCGCCGATCTCGTCCAGAAACAACGTACCCTTGTGGGCGGCTTCGAACTTGCCAGCCTTGCGATCGGTGGCACCGGTGAAGGCGCCCTTCTCATGGCCGAAGAGTTCGCTCTCGAGGAGCGTTTCTGACAGCGCTGCGCAGTTCATGCAGACGAACGGGGCAGTCCGTCGGTTGCTCGCCTCGTGGATCGCCCGTGCGACGAGTTCCTTGCCGGCGCCGCTCTCGCCTCTGATCAGCACCGTGGCCTTCGTCGCCGCCACCCGTTCGATCTGGGCGACGATGTTCTTCAGGCCGGCGCTCGAGCCGATCATATGCCATTCCTCGCCCAGCCGCCGACGCAACTGCTCGTTTTCATCGGCCGACCGGGCGAGCCGCGTCGAGAGCACCTCGCGGGCGGCGAGGTTGTCGATTGCCAGGCCGAGGGCGTCGCAGACCGCCATCACGAATTCCAGGTCGTCTGGCGTGGCCTCCCGCTGCTGGGCATCCACTTCCAGGTGCAGCACGCCCACGGCATGGCCGCCCTGCCGGATGGGCGCCGAGATGCTCGCCACCCTCCCGCCGTCCGGCGCTGCCGCGCACGCAAGCACCGCCTCGTCGGTTCCGAGGACGGCCGCGATCACGCCGGGCGATACGGCCGCCGACGACCATTCGGCCGGCACGGCAACCGTCCGCGCGAAGTCGGAGGCCGGACCGGTTTCGTCCCGCCGCGCCTGCCCCGCCTGCTCGCCGATCTGTTCGGGCAGCAGCACGATCCCGCGGGTGGCGCCGGATCCCTGCATCGCCGACTCGAGCGCCTGCGATGCCACCGCTTTGAGGTCGCTCGCCCGCCCCAGCGAAAATGCCAGCCGGCAGAGTTCGGCGGCGGCGCGGCCCACGCGGGGCGCCGTTCCCGCTGCCTCGCGGATGTCGTCGAGCAGTCGGCTCTTGGCGCGGCGATGCGTGATCGAGGCATGCCACGCCTCCAGTTCCGCCGGCATCTCCCCGGTGGCCGTGCCGCCGAGCAGTTCAGCCTCGCCCGTCGAATCGCCCAGCGGTTCTCCGGCGCAGGCGACGATCTCGACTCGGCCGATGGCCACGATATCTCCCGGAACCAGCAGCCTGTCGGCGGAGAGCGGCTCCCCGCCGACCAGCGTGCCGTTGCGGCTTTTAAGATCCCGGATCGACCAGCCCGACGGCGCTCCGAAAATCTCGGCATGAAACCGGCTGGCCTGCTCGTCGTGCAGCACCACGCGGTTACTGGGGGCACGGCCGAGCGTCACGCGTTCCCCGGGCAGAAGCGGAACCACAGCCTGGCCGGAAACGGGATCACGAACGAGCAGATGGGTGGGCAGTGGGGAGGGCGTGGTGGGTGGGGAGGGCATGGCGTGCAGCTTTTTCTTTCCTGCATCATGACTCAGCGGCAGCCGTTTTGGGAGGGCTTGGAACCGGACTGCAGGCGTCCAACCGGTCCGAGGCCGGCTGTCACGGGTAAAAAAGGCACTCTTTCCCGACAGAAACGGGTTTGCCGCAACCGACCCTCCGCGACTAGCATCCCCTTCACGGTCGCCCCTGCGCCGGTTTCCCTCGGGAGGCCACGCCATGCTCGACATGATCGCCAAGTCGGCCTGTCATGTCTGGCTGGACGTGACCTGACACGAAAGGTTGCCCTATGAACTTCGGCATGAATCTCCAGTCACCAACTGCCCGTCTCTTCGGACGCCGAACGGCGGCATGGTGTGCCTGTGCAGTCACCGTGCTTGTCCTGGCATGGCAGGGCGAAGCCCGCGCCCAGATGGGTGGCATGGGCATGGGCATGGGCGCCGTGGGCGGCATCTCGATCGACGCCGACGGCATCGTGCGAAACCTCGATCCTCGGGCGGTCGAATCACTGGCCAAGGAACGACGCCAGGCGTTTGCCACGGGCGCAGCCGACCGCAACGCGGCGGCGAAACTCCGCAAGGTGTCTCTCGCGAAGATCGTCGCGGCCGTGAAGGCCGCCGACTCCGGTCGGCCGCTGCCGCCCGACGTGCTCTTCCTGGGCGGCCTCGAACGGATCACGCACGTGTTCGTTGACACGGAAGGCCACGACATCATTCTCGCCGGTCCGGCCGACGCCATGACCGTCGACGCCGCGGGCAACGTGGTGGCCGCCACGAGTGGCCGGCCGCTTTTGCAACTTGAAGACCTGGTCGTCGCCCTGCGTGCCATCGACGCGGCCCGTGCGGGCGGCATGAAGTGCTCGATCGATCCCACGGCTGAAGGGGTCGCCAGACTGCAGGCACTTCTGCGCACGCAGAAGACGATCGGCCCGAACCCCGACGCCACGCTCGTGGCGATGCAAAACGCCATGGGCCCCCAGCAGGTGACCGTGGGCGGCGTGCCCGGTGACAGCCGCTTCGCCCGCGTGCTGGTCGCGGCCGACTACCGCTTGAAGCGGGTTGGCATGGGGCTTGAGCCATCGGGCATCCCCGAACTCCCCAGCTACCTGTCGATGGTGCCGCCTGGTTCGAGTGCGGCGACGACGCTCCCCCGGTTCTGGCTGGAGGCGGATTACGAACCGATCTCGCGGGATCCGGATGAACTCGCCTGGCGGATCAACGGCCGTCGGATGAAGTGCCTGACCGAAAACGACCTCTTCGACGCGAAGGGGGCCCGCACGGCGAAGGCCGCCCCAGACGCGATCGCAAAGAAGTGGTGCGACCTCATGACGACACACTACGACCGGCTCGCCGGCAAGCAGCCGGTGTTCGCGGAGCTGGTCAACTGCGTCGATCTGGCGGTGGTGGCCGCGCTCCTGCATGGTCGGCAGTTGGCCGGGCGGGCCGAGCTCGATCTGTCCCCGCTTCTCGACGCCAAGACGCTGCCGCTGCCCGCCTACGACGTGCCCACCAGTGTGCCGACGGTGGCTCATGGTCTGAAGAAGGGCAGCCGCTGGGTGGTCAGCGCCTCGGGTGGCGTGATCTTCCAGCCCTGGGGCTTTGCAGCCAATACGTCCGACTCGCCCGACATCGCGGAATCACGCGCGCTGGCACTGGCCGCACGTCCCGCGGACGGCTGGTGGTGGGACTAGCTACACGAAAAACATGGCCATCCAGGCCATTTTTTCTTGGCGGGCTCCGCCCGCTGGCGTTGAGGCCGCCATCCTGGCGGCCGGCGTATGGGCGCAGCATGGGCATCCTGCCCGGCGGCTGGTTGGTGACCGCTTGGCGGGCTCCGATTGCGGAATCCGTGAGGGGCTGCCCGTGCTCCGAGAGCCGGCGTTGCTGACCAGCGCAGGCAGGATGCCGGAGCGCAGTCAGCATCGAGTGAGCGAAGGCAGGATGCCGAAGCGAACGTCCGGCGACGGGGCACGGGCAGCCCCGAACCGCGGCGGGTGCTAGAGACGTGACGCTGGATCCGGCGCGGCCCATTCGATCGTGACTAGTGGCCGCGCTGCCACAGGAAAATGGTCGTCCACCCAGCCTGCTTGAGCGAGCGTCGCCAACTCGTCGCCGGGGCAGGGGGGGGGCGGCACACTCTTGGCCAGGAGCAGGCTTCCGCCGTGTTCGACCGCCACCCGCGCCGCGATCGCATCGCTCGTCACCTGCCAGCCGACCGGCAGGGTCGTCGCCCGCGATCCGATGACCAGCCATGCCGGCACGTCAAGCACCACAACGCCATCGTCGTCTGGTGGTGCGGTCGCCAGAGGCAGACTCATGGCCGCGGCCACCAGTCTCGCCGTCAGTCGCATTGCGTCGATGGCCAGATCGTGCATGAACTGCGGCGATTGCGGCGCGGCGCGGTCGAGCACGCGTAGCCCGTCCACCACGGCACCACCACCCACCACGAGGCAGCAGGACCGAGAACCACAGGCCGCCATCAGCGACGCAAGCAGTGCCGGCCAGTCTGGCCGTGAGAGCAGACTCCCTCCGACCTTCAGCACCACGAGCGCGGCAACAGGAAGCGACAGGTCATCTGCTCCACGCAGCCCGCGGAGGACACCGCCCTGCCAGCCCTTGGCAGGCCTTGCCAGCGCGATCTGGCGAGATGCCCCGCTCATGCGAGTTGACCTCGCGCGATGAGTGCCAGGCTATGGGCGGGCGCCGCCCGCGACACGTCGGGGCCGAGGGTGTCGGGTAAAGAGACGAGATCGACATCCCAGCCAACCCGGGCGAGCGCCCGTCGGGCCAGGCACCCGCCGTGGCCGGAGAGCACGATCGACCGTGGCTGCCAGTTGCAGGAGGTCGCAACGCGGCGAAGTGCCCTTGCGACCTGAAGGCTCTGCCTGTCGGCGCACCAGGCCGCCATGCTCATCGCATCGTCTGCCGTGACCTGCTCCGGATCGGCGAGGACCATGCGGGCCAGCCGCCGCTGCGCGGCCGCTCGGGTGGCTGGCCCACCATCGGCGGTGCTGACAGAGCCCGATTGCATGGAATCGGGCTCCTCGGCCAGGCCTCCCAGCAGGAGCCAGGCATCGAGAGACTGCGCGAAGCGTTCGCTGGTCACCGGATGCCGACGGCCCCGCCAGGGTAATGATCGCACGATCGCGGCGATCGGTGTCCGCTCCACGCCCGTATAGACCAGTTCGCCCGTGGCCATCCGTGCCATGTCGTCGTGGCCCATCGCCGCAGGGGCCCGGTCGACGAGCGGCACGATGTCGGTCGTCGTCGAGCCGATGTCGATCAGGAACGCCCGGTCGGTGGTGGCCGCCGCGGCAGCCAGTCGGGCGACGGCATGCCAGTTGGACGCAGCGGCGGCGAGCGGCCGTCGCACCGCCTCCTCCGGAGAGACGATCGTGCCGTCCACGAGGTAAATCCCCACGGAGCACGCAGGCCCGGCGGCGGCACGCGAGGCCGACATCACCGCGGCGACGATGTCGGCGACCCCCTCCCGTCGCGAGGCATAGCAGTCGGCGATCTCGCCTGTCATCGTGGCGACGATGCGACCGGGACGCCGCGACGACACGATCCGCGCGAGCGCCGCAGGCAGTTCCGACCGCCGATGCCAGAGCTCGAACGGCTCACTGTGCACCCAGCCGAGCCCGTCAGCCGCTTTGATGTTGGCGCCGCCGATGTCGAAGGCGAGCGCATCGCCTGTTTCGTCGCGGCTACGCATACGACGCGGCGAGTCGACGCAGGGCGGCGATGCCCCGATCGAGCATCGCATCGGAGACGGTGTAGGCGATCCGGAAGTGGCTGTCGGCCTGGCCAAACACGCTGCCCGGCACCACGAGCATCTTCTCCCGCTCGACGGCCCGCTCTGCAAAGGCCTTGCCCGAACCGCCGGGCGCCTCTGGATAAAGGTAGAACGCCCCGCCCGGCTGCACGAACCGGTAGTGGTCACGCAGGCCTGCCATCAGCTTGTCGCGCTTTCGCCGGCACTCGGCCAGCGGCAGATCCATCGGGGAGTCGAGCGCGGCCAGCGCCGCCCATTGGCCCACCTGCGGCGCACAGACGAAGGTGTATTGCTGCAGCATGGTGCAGGCATCCACGACCGCCTTCGGCCCGTGCACCCAGCCCACCCGCCAGCCGGTCATGGCGTGTGACTTCGAGAAGCCGTCGATCACGACCACCGACTCGGAGTGCAGGGCAGGGGAGGCGAAGGGGGTGTCGTAGCAGTAGGAACGGTAGAGCTCGTCGCTGATCAGCGTCACGCCCCGCGCATCCGCCAGGTGCGCCAGGCCGCGGACCGTGTCGGCATCGACCACGACGCCGGTGGGATTGGCGGGCGTGTTGAGCAGGATCGCGCGGGTGGCGGGGGTCATCGCTGCCGCGACCTGATCGACATCGATGCGGAAGGTCGGCGAGGTGTCGATCACCACGCACCGGCCACCGAGAAACTCGATCAAGGGCCGATACATCACAAACGCCGGTTCGAAGATGATCACCTCGTCGCCGGGATCGATCAGGGACATGAGCACCAGCGCCAGTCCGCCGCTCGAACCGCTCGTCACGCAGAGCCTGCGGTCGGCCTGGCCCAGCTCTTCTTGGACCTGCTTCTCCAGCCGTTCGCGGAGCGCGGCGATGCCCTGAGTGGGCGTGTAGCCATTCCTGCCCGAGTCGATGGCCGCCTTGGCGGCCTCGCGGGCAGCCGGCGGCATCTCGAAGTCGGGCTGGCCGATCGAGAGGTTGATGGGGTCTTGGAGCTTCGCCGCGAGGTCGAAGACCTTCCGGATGCCAGACGAGTCGAATGCACCCGCCCGTTTCGAGATCGCGCCGCCTCTGGCAGAACCGTATGTTGGCGGTGAATTCAAGGCCGCTCAGCCCGCTTTCTTGAAGATCGCGTCCAACCGCTCGCCGAGTTTCTCGCCCCGGGCATCGAGCGTGATCACGTTGCCATCCCGGCCGATCAGCACCACCGTCGGGATGCCGCTGATGCCATAGAACGTGGCGAGAGGGTGCTGCCAGCCGTCCCCCTTCGGCTCCTCGAACAGGATCGGCCACGGCAGCTTCTGCTCGGTGACGAACTTCTCGAGCGCCTCGCGCTCCTGATCGAGGCTGATGCCAACCACTTCGAAGCCATCCTTGTGATACTTCTCATATTGCTCGAGCACGTTGGGGATCTCGGCCACGCACGGTCCGCACCAGGTGGCCCAGAAGTCGACGAGCACGACCTTGCCGGCCAGCGTCTTCTGGTCGAACGGCTTCCCGTTCAGGAGCGTGCCGTTGATCTCCATCGGATGGCCCGGGAGCGAGAGACGGCGAAGCGTGCCGGCAAAGCCCTCTCCCATCTTTTGAATCTGCTCGTTCGAACTCTTGGCCATGGCCGGACCGAAGCTGCGGTAGGCCGCCGCCGCCACCGCCTCACCGCCGGGCATGTGCTCGAACGCGCCGGCCAGTTGCATCGCCAGGCCGGCCGACTGAACGTCGTCGGGATCGGCTGCGAGCATCGCCGCCGTCTTCGCCACGAGACCTTCGGCTGCCTTTGCATCGCCCGAAGACAGGATCTGCTGTGCATCGCTCACGAGCACCAGCCGCTGGGCCTCCTTGGCCAGATCTTTCGAAGGGCTGTTGATCAGCGTCGCGGCATAGGTCGCCATGTCGGCGGCGGCCTTCTCGTCGCCAAACCTGCCGAGCATCATCAGGCTCTCAAGCTTCATCTTCGCGGCCGGATCGTGCAGCGGATCGGCGGGCTTCACCTGCGCGAGAATCTTGTCGGCAGCCTGCAGCGAGACGGCGGCCACATCCCGCATGTAGGCGATCATTTCCTTCCGCGATGCCGGTCTGACATTCGCCTGCTTGAGGCCGGCGATGAACTGCATCATCTGCTCTGGCGTGCCCTCGGGCAGCGGCGGCACCTTCGGCATCGCCTGGGCTGCACCCGGCGCATCGGCCACGGCGCCGGGCTGCCGCGCCATCAAGAGTGTGGCCGAACCGACCAACAGCCCTGCCGCAATCGTGAACAGGGCCACCGTCGGCGCAGAGGAGAAGCGGGAACGCACGTTGGACATGAAAGCCTCAGGAAAGCGATGAGGGGATTGGAAACCACTGCCCCAAATCGTACCTGCCCCGGCCCCGTCGTGGCTAGCGGACGACCGTGCGGAACCGCACGAAGCCGCCTTCGCCCGGTTTGAAGGTGTGCTGGAACTGCCACTTGAGCACCACCGAGCCGTCGTCGCCCCGGTCGGTGACGAATTCGGCAGGCTGGTTGGCGGCGGCGGACCCGGGCACGAACTCGAGCCGGCCGGGCAGGGCGTCGACGAGCACGATGTCGGTGAGGGCACGGTCGCCCGAGTTGTAGAGATAGATCGTGAAGTCGAGTTCTTCGCCGACCCGGGCCGTGTCGCTGCCGGCCCGCTTGCAGAGCGTGAGTTCGGCGCGGCCGGGCGATTCCAGGCGAAGCGTGGCCGTGCCGCGGTCGGCGGCCACCACTTCGGCCTGCTGCCTGCCCACCATCACCATCGCGGCCCGGGCACAGGTCCATGCCAGCGGCACGTCGAAGCCGACCACCATCCGTGGCGTCTGGACGAGTTCGGCCCGCTCCAACTGGTCGTCGCGCACGTCCTCGACCGGCTGCACGAGGCTGCCTGATTCGCGGACCGGATCCCCCTGATCCACCGCCAGCGGCCCGAGTCGCTCCTCGAGGGCGACGCCGGGCAGGGCCTTCCTCGCAGCCTCCGGAGCGAGTGCCTGCGTGCTGCGACACACCGGCTGCAGATCGATCTTCGCCTCGGTGGCGATGTCGTTTGCAAATCCGCGAGGACCGATCGGCATGGCGTCTTCATGCGGACGCGTCACCTGCCGGACCGAGCCGAATCGCGGCGCATAGACACAGGCGCAGTTCGACGCGGTGACATGCACATCGCATGAGTCGGGGCCGTCGTCATCCGCGCGGTAGCGGGCGACGGTGTCTCCCGAGGTGAGATTCTTGAGGCCGAAGCGGGCGACGGGCATCGCGGGCGCGCGGGCATCGCCACCGTCGCAGACGAGGCATGGGCCGACCATCGGCACGGGCCGGGCCAGCGGCATGCAGACGGTCTGGTTGCATGTTTCACACGAACCATTGCCTTGTGCATTACCTTGTCCATTACCTTGTCCATTGCATCGTGCCAGCAACGGCCGGCGGGGCAGGGGGGCACATGGCGCTTCGCAGCCTGTTTGCACGACGGCAGGAGCCTGCGCGACAGAAGGAGACGGCTCGCGGGCCGGCTTCCTTGCCGGCTTGGCCGACTCCTCGGCCAACTCCTCCGTCGCCACCGCGACCGCTGCCAGCGGCAGCACGAGCGGCTGGGTGATCGACCGACACGACGCCAGAATCACCGCCGCCATGGCGATGACGAGCACGCGTGGCCAACGCCACGGGCTGCGGTCGACGTGCACGTCGTGGGCGTTCATGGCGCACTCCCCGACCAGGCGGTGCCGGCGAAGTCGGCCGGCAGCCTGTTTCCGACGATCAATTCCGCCACGGGATCGCCGAGCGTGGTCGCCACGTCGAGGCAGTCATCACCGGGACGGACATCGAACCAGCCCTCGGGCACCACGTCGGGGAGGTCGGGATCGCAGGCTGAGTAGACGACGCGGCGGACGTGCGAGCCGGCCAGGGCGAGCGAGAGATCGTCTTCGTCGACGACGATCTCCACCGGAAACCTCCAGGCCATTCCCGGAGGCGTGGCCAGCTTCGCGAGCACGCGAACCGAAGGAAAGAGTTCGCGTCCCTCGTGCTGCGGAATGTTCGTGATCCGCAGCCGATACGGATGGCCGACGACCAGCCCCATCCGGAGCGGGCCGGCCTGCGCCGGCGACCAGCCCTCCGCCGTTTCGATCGAGATCTGCGTCCCCTTCGGACCGCGGATCTCGATCGGCTGCACCGCATGAGGCAGCATGGATTCCGGAGAGGGGCCGGGCTGCAGCCGCCGCACGGCGCCAATCGCTCCCGGTGTAGGCATGGAGGCGGAATCGCCTCTCGGTCCGGCGACTTCACGGGCATGGCCCGAGTCAATCGCCAGAACGAGAAACGCCGCCACCATGAGCACGCGGGCGACTCGCAGCACGGCCCCTCTCCGGATGATCCTTGCGAGATACCTCATGATGGTGTGATACGTGGTGGGTGGGGAGTTTGGGTGACGGTCGACTGCATCGAGCAGAGTCAGGTGGGGCGAGGAATCTCGACATCAGGGATCAAACCCGTCGCAGCATGACCGGCGACCACGGCTGCCTCACAAGGCCCTGAGGATGATCAGGGGCTCGGCGGACATGGAGCTCCGGGCGGGCAGGCCACGCCGGCGTTGAGGGCATCAGGATCAGGACCACCGTTGTCGACCCACCGCCTGCGGTCTTCCTTCGGCTGCTTCAGCATGATGTTCGGCACAGTGTGGTTCTCGGCGATGTAGGCCCGGTGGGCAGGCTTCGGATAGCTGAGCCCGGGGTTCTGCTGAACATGCAGCTTGAGCTCGCGGGTCGGCGGCGGGATGTGCATCTTGGTGTGGTTGGTGATGGTGTGCTTCTGGAGGCCGGCCGGAATGCCCAGCGGGATATGGGCGGGGCCTGGGAGGCCGATTGGCGTGCCGGTGATCGGCATGCCGTATTGCGGCGCGTTCATTCCGGTGATGAAGGCGGGGGGCATCTGCGACGGATTCCCGCCACTTGGCATCCCCAGCGGTGCGGCCAGCCCCACAGGGGTGCCGCCCCCGCTCGAGGCGATGCCACCGTTGATCCCGGCTGCGCCCGCGACCCCACCGGCTCCACCGACCCCGGACGATTCGAGATCCTTGTTGCCGATGCGGATGATGGCGAGGATGGAGCCGCGACGGTCCGCCTCCACGACCGGGTCGATGCCTGGATCGAGACGGGTGCTTACCAGGGTTTCCACGCCGGCGACGGCGAGTTCCTGGTAGCAGGGATCAGGCAGGTAGACGACCTTGGTCACGAAGTTGCCCGTGGTCACCTGATCGAGATCTTCCTCGGTGAGCTGAAACGGAATCGAGTTGTGCGCCAGGAAGGCGGCCGTGCGCGGCGTGACCGGTGCCACTTCCAGCGACGGATAGAGTTCGAGCCCCTCCCGGCCGGGAATGTCGGTGATCTTGAGCCTGTAGATGGCGCCCTGCGGGAAGTCGTAGCGGCCCGGGGTCACCAGCGGCGTGGAATCGAACCCGCCTGCCATCGAGACATCCCACCGCACCTGCATCCCGTCGGGGCCGATGAAGCCGACCTGCGACGTGGGGGCCATCGCACCGCCGCCCATGCCGCCCATGCCGCCGGCGCCACCGGCGCCACCCATGCCGCCGGCGCCACCGCCGACCGCACACGCACCACCCATGCCGCCGGCACCCGCGCCACTGCCGCCCAGTCCACTGCCGTCAGCTCCCATGCCGCTGCCGTCGGGGCCGCCGCCGAATCCGACGCCTTCCGCGTAGGACGCAGCCAATGCTGCCTCGTAGGATGTTGCGGCGAGGACACCAGGTCCGGGGCCGTCGACGCCGGGACCAGGATGCTGCAGCATCGCGGCTGGCGGCAGCACGTTGCTGTGCTGCGGAGCGACAGGACGGATCTGCGCCAGACCCGTCAGGGGCGAATTCGCTGGGATATGACACCCCGTGAGCGTGGCCGCCAGGGAGAAGCCGACAAAACCTTGCAGGCGTCGGTTGAGCATCGCATCACCTCCGAACCGGGATCGGGCTGCCGACTCGCGGATCCGCAGCACTCCGGCATGGGCCGGTTGAACCCTGATCCCGTACACTCTTGACGAGATGCACGGACCAGGCTGTTCAAGCCTTGGATACTTGAGCCACATATCGTTCTTCGACGTGTGGCTGCCCGCTTCTTTGGCAAAATCCTCAAAGTCGACTTGATCGTGACAATCAACTCCCCCCCTAGATTGCCAGCCTTCCGTTCCCTGCCTGCACAGGCTCCCCGCCGGCTGGCGGTGGGCCTCTGGATGAGCCTGGTGGTGGCCGGTGTGTGGCTCCTCGCGGGCGGCTCAGTGTGGCCGCAGCAGGTGGCGACCACACAGGCTCCGGCTCCCGCTCAGGTGGGCCCGGCAGACAGCATCTACCGGAAAAATGCCGTTGCGCCGGCCGCGCCGGTGGCCGATCAGGCCGCCCAGGCCGAGCGGATCGTGGCTGCGGCACTGGCCGCGATGGGGCGAGCCGAGTCGATCTCCGCCCGCGTCAGGCAGCGGGTCCGTGTGGATGATCGCGTGGTCGTCGGCGCCGGCCGCTACGTGCAATCGGGGCTCGGCGAGGACCAGCGGTATCGCTACGAGTCATCGATGAAATCAGACACGGAAACCTTCGATCTCCTGGAAGTGAGCGATGGTCTGTTTGCCTGGTCCTACCGCCGGCTCGGCCCGCAGCCCCCTCAGCTCGAACGGCTTGACGTCCGGCGCATCCGCGAGCGATTGTTCCAGCTCAAGCCTGCCGACGACGCCGCGATCTCGCCCTACCTCGGCGGCGTGCAACGCACGCTGGCGATGATAAGAGACTGGTTTCGCTTCACGACGGTGGAACCGGCCGCCATCGACGAACTGCCCATCTGGAAAGTCGAGGGCCGCTGGTGCGCGGAGTGCCTGGCGGCGCTGCTGCCGTCGCACAAGGAGGCCGCCATGAAGCCGGGCGGCATCACCGCTGCGGAGCTGCCCGACGGCATGCCCTGGAGCGTGCGGCTGTCGATCGGCAAGCGGGACCTGTTTCCGTTTCGCATCGAATGGCTGGCGATTCCGGGCCGGCGTCCGGTGGCCAATGGCGAGCCCGAGCCGGTGGCGGTGCTCGAACTCTACGACGTGCGGCTCGGAGAGCCCGTCGACGCAGCCGCCTTCGTCTACAAGCCTGCTATGGAGGGGCTCATCGACCTCACCGAGGTCCGCGCAAAGCATCTGGCGCCGATGCGGCCGTAGAGGCTGTGTGGCCGGGCCAGCCCGCCTCCACCAGTCGCGCCGCCGCATTGATCGCCGCCAGCATGCTCGCCGGGTCGGCCGCGCCGGTGCCGACGATGTCGAAGGCGGTGCCGTGGGCCACGCTCGTTCGCACCATCGGCAGACCAAGCGTGATGTTCACGGCCCGGTGCATGCCGAGCAGCTTGATGGGGATGTGGCCTTGGTCGTGATACTGCGCCACGACACCGTCAAACTCGCCGCGGCTGGCTCGCAGGAAGAGCGTGTCGGCCGGCAGCGGACCGGTCACGTCGATGCCCGCGTCCGCCAGTCGTCGCACGGCGGGTGCGATCAGCCGCGTCTCCTCGTCGCCAAACAGGCCCGATTCGCCGGCGTGCGGATTGAGCGCCGCGATGGCGATCCGGGGGCGGCGGCCGAGCAGCGGCCCGAGCAGTCCTGCCAACCGTGTGCCAGCCTGCACAATTGTTTCGGTCGACAGTCGGGCGACCGCGTGCGCGAGCGACTCGTGCAGGGTGACGTGGACGACGCCGAGGCCGGCCGGCGCGGCGGATCCCTCCCGTGGCAGCCAGAGCATCATCGAGACGTCCGTGTCGGCCAGTCCGCAGAACCGCGCAAGCATCTCAGTATGGCCGGGCACGTCGAAGCCTGCCGCATGGAGCGCCGCCTTGTGGAGCGGGCCGGTGACGATGCCGCCCGCCAATCCGTCTCGTACCAGTCGGGCCGCGGCGTGCACGGCGGCTGCAGCGCTGGCTCCACCGGCGGCGCTGACCACGCCCGCCTCCACAACACCCGCTCCAGACTCCGTGCCATCACGACCAAGGCCCGGATCGATCACAAGCAGCCTGTCGGACGCGGAGTTGCGAGGGTCAGCGGGCTCGACCCCCTCGATCGCCGGTCGCGGCAGGCCGGACCGTTCGGCGAGCACCCGGGCGAGCATTTCGACTTCGGCCACGACCCGGAGACGGGCGCGGGCATGCGCCGGCGTGCCGGCCCAGGCCTTGATCACCACCTCAGGTCCGATGCCGGCGGGATCACCGCATGTGAGCAGGAGGACAGGCTTTTCGGCAGGTGGCATCGGTGTGCTCGGGGACGGGCCTAGGGGCCGGTCATATGGCTTGATCATCCCCATGAGCCTACCATGATGCGGTGTCGCGACGCTCGGTTCGTCGCCCCATCGGCAACGTTCCCCGGACCGGACTGGCAAGGATCAATCATGGATCGCGTGTTCTCACGGGCGGCACTCTTCGCGGTCTCGCTGATGGCGGCAACGGCGAGGCTCGGCCTGTGGCTGGGGGATCTGCACGGGCAGACCGCACCCGCGGTGCTCCGTTGGGGCACGGTGCACCGGCTCTCCGGCGTGCTGGCGGCGCTCATGGTGGTGCTCGTCAACAGCATGGCCGTCACCTACTTCATCGGCACCGGCCGCTGGTGTCGGGAAGTGGTGGAGACCTATGGTCTCAACGACAGCTACATCGCAAGAAGCCGGCGGCTGAAGCGGGCGGCCTTTCCATTCGCCATGATCGGAATGCTCGCTGTGGTGACGATCGTCGCGCTCGGCGGCGCGGCCGACCCGGCGTCGGGCCGCCCCGGAACGCAGGACTGGGTCACGCCGCACCTGCTCGGTGGCCTCGGTCTGGCGGCGATGATTGCCTGGTGCTTTCAATCGCAGCTGCCGCAGATCCGCCTGCAGCAGGGGCTGATCGAGGAAGTGATGGACGAGGTCCGCGAATCCCGCCGCCAGCGCGGCCTCGACGTCGAGTGAGGGGCTGCCCGTGCCCCGTCGCCGGACTTGCTGTATTCACGAAAAACATCGCATCGTGCGATTTTTTCTTGGCGACCGCAGGTCGCTGGTGCTGCGCATGGCATCCTGCCATGCAACCCGTGAGGGGCTGCCCGTGTCCCGAGAGCCGGCGTTGCTGACAAGCGCAGGCAGGATGCCGGAGCGCAGTCAGCATCGAGCGAGCGGAGGCCATGGATGGCCGTAGCGAGCGTCCGGCGACGGGGCACGGGCAGCCCCGAACCGTGGCCGGCCGACTAACGGCTGCCGTGTGATTCCATCACTGGCGCATGCGCATGCGTGTGGGTGTGTGATGACCGCTCCATCACCGTGATTCCCCAGGCGATCGCCAGACCGAGTGCCAGGCTCATGGTCAGCAGCACGCGGTCGTGGCTGTGAAACTGCACCTCCGGCAGGAGGTCGGCGGCCGCGATGCACAGAAAGGCGCCGGCGGCCAGGGCCATCGCCACGCCGATGATGGTTTCCTGCTGACCGCCAAACACACGCAGGCTGGCGAGAAACGCCACCGCCCCGAGGGGCACGACGAGGGCATAGAGGCCGTTGGCAATGCTGCGGCCGCGGCTGGACACGCCGGCGTTCAGCATCAGCGTGCCGATGATGGCGGCGTCGAACGGCTTGTGTAGCAACACAGCCAGGAACGTGGCGAACCCTGCGAACCAGGCTCCGCCGTGATCGGCGTCGGCCCGCACCGAAGCGGCGAGCGCCGCACCATCGGCGAGGCTATGGAGCGCGAGTCCGGCAAAAGCGCCGCACCAGGCCCAGCGACCGTTCCCCGGAGTCGCATGCGGATCGGCATGGCCGTGATGGTGGTCGTGGTCGTGACTGTGGTCGTGATCGCAGTCGTGGCCGTCATCCACTCCACCGGCCGTATGGTGCGAGTGGCCGTGAAAGGCACGTTCGAGCAGGAACATCAGGAAAAACCCCGCCAGCACCCAGGTCATGGTGGTGTCGATCTGCCGACCGAGCTGGAGGAAGGCATGTGGCAGGAGATGGAGCAGGCCGACGCCGAGCAAGACACCTCCGGTCAGCGAGAGCAGCACCTGCATCCGCCGATGACCCATGGAGAGAAACGACAGCGACGACCCGCCGGCGTAGGCCGCACCGGCCACCACGGCCAGTTGCATGGCCAGGGTCAGGAACGGCATGTGGCTGGCGGATGTCGCAGCCAGGAGAGGTTGCATGGGGGCGGCTCGGTGGGAATGGGGAAGCCCACCATGATCATGCGGCGCCGCCCGCGGGGCAAGCGGCCATCGTCATCACGCTACCGGCGGTAATTGTAGGGGGCGGGCATGGTCTGGTACGGCCGCGACGCCTGCTCCATCTGCTGCCGTGCGAGCGACATTCGCTCCGTCCGGTGGGCGTCGGTGGCGGCGATCAGCCCAAGTGCGATGACGAGCACGTAGGCCACGATGTTCGACCAGAGCACAGGGCCGTGGAATTTCAACGCGGTGCCGAACGCCTTCTTCACCTTGGTGCCGAACAGTCCGAGCCTGACGCTCCAGATCTCGTCGAGCACGAGGTGCGTCAGGAAGCCGAGCACCACCGCGCCGGAGATGAAGTAGCGTCGCATCGGGTCGTCGTGGCCGAAGGCCAGGAAGGTGACCTGGCCGGCAATCGCCGCCGCAGGAAGGCTGTGAAACATGCCGCGGTGCACGGAGTAGTGCTCGAGCAGCCAGGTCATGCCGAACCGGATCAACGCATAGACCGCCGCGCCGGCGAGAATGATCGCCTCCATCGGCATGCCCATCTGCTGGAACCGCTGCAGCAGCAGCATCGGCACGAGGGCTGCGGCAAACGACACGCTTTCCCGCATCGGCACGCCCGGACCGCTGTCGAGGTCTGGCAGCATGCCGGCCACGGCACACACGGTGCCGCCGAGCAGGCAGGTGACCGGGGGCAGTCCGCCCACATACCACGCAGCGGCGGCGTAGCCGGCGCCTACGATCGATGAACCGGTAATGTGCGCCTGGAATCCGGGCACTGCGATCCCCCGCCAAAGTCCTGACTGACTGCCAACGCGTGGGAGCGACCTCACGCGCACGGCATGCCGGTACGACCGCCCACCAAGGCGTTCAGCACAGACACAGCAGGCTTATCGACAGCGGAGCCATCGGCACGTTTGGAGATTCAACGCCGGCTGCGCGGTCACCCGGGCCCCTGCACTGCCCTCTGGAAAAGGTTTCCCAGTCAAAACAAATACCCAACGAAATAGAAAAGATCGGGTGAATGGGTATTTTGTGTTGACTGAGTTGGTTGGGTTGTTTGGTGAGAAGCTGCCTTGGTGTTGCCTGCTACCCGGCGACTTTCATTGGATGAATACAACGGCTTGTAGATATGGGTATTCTGGGGAGTATTTTCTGTTTGGTTGTGTGTTGCCGTTGTTTTGGCTTCGCCACCGATCGAGCCAGTCCCTACACTCCGAGGCACCGGGCCGGACGCATTCCGGCCCACGCAGGTCGCTGATTACTGGAGGCTGGAGTGGCTCTCGAAGGTTATGACCTCGTCATGCTCGGCATTCTGGCCGGCGCTGCCCTGCTCGGTTACTTCAAGGGCATGGTCTGGCAGTTGGCGTGGATCGCCGGCATCTTCGCCAGCAGCTACGTTGCGTTTCGTTTTGGCTCCGTCGTCGCGCCGTTCTTCGGCACCCAGGCGCCGTGGAACCGTTTTGCCGCCATGCTGGCCATCTACGTCGGCACCTCGCTCGCCGTCTGGCTCGTCTTCCGCGTGATTTCTGGTGCCATCAACGCGGTGCACCTCTCGGCGTTCGATCATCAGCTCGGCCTGCTTCTGGGCCTGGCCAAGGGGGTGCTGCTGTGCGTGGTGGTGACCTTCTTCAGTGTGATACTCGCCCCCGCCTACCGCCACCAGATCGTGGCCAGTCGGAGCGGCCGACTCGTGGCGGAACTGATCGTCCGCGCCGACACCTACCTGCCGAAGGAAATCCACGAGACGGTTGACCCGTTCGTGAAGCAGTTCGAGAAACAGTTCGATCCATCGGCTGGCATACCGGCCGCGGCGACCGGCATGCCTCCGGCACTTCATGGCCAGCAGGCCCAGCAGTCGCCCTTGAAGGCCATGTGGGATGGAGTCACGTCGGCGGCGGCGTGGGCCGGAACGGAGCAGGGGGGCGGTACAGGGCAGGGGGCCATGCAGGCTGGTGGCACGCTGCCGGCAGGCTCCGCCTGGTTCGTGCCGCGTTCTGCGGGCCCGGCCCAGGACGTCGCCGGGCCACGCTACGCAACACCGGCCGCAGCCCCGGCCACAGGAGCACCGGCCGCGGGTGGCTTCACAATGCCGCAACGATTTGCGCCGCCGGCCGCATCACCGATGCCCGCTCCACAGCCATTCGTTCAGCAGCCCTTCGCTCCCCAGCAAGCACCGCCGCAACGCTATCCGGTCGGCGCCCAATCACCGCTGCCGGTGCGTTGATGTGGCTGACCGCCACAACGCCAGCCGCGGGCATTCGCAGCATCCGCAGCAGGGGAGCAGGGTGGTTTCGCTGCGGAAAACAGGCGAGAAACGAATAAGGCCGAAACCGGACATAAGAGACATTATCGGACGTTGGGGAGAGGGGTGCGCGCGCCGGCTCCGGGACGGCTGCTGCGGTCAACGCGCCCAACACGCCGGGACGGCAGATGTCTCCTCGCAGTGTATTTTTCTCCTTCCACGACCTACGGCGGCGCATTCCCCAGAAGGTCGAAAAATCCAAAAGCTCGTCGAGCATCCGCCGATCCCGGCTGCGCCACTCGACGCGCTGCAGCAGCCGTCCCGTCGCCTCCCTGGATGATGGGCTGACGAAATACCAGCGCGAGGCGGAATCCGTGAGGGGCTGCCCATGTCCCGAGAGCCGGCGTTGCTCGGGCACCGATCCGTCTCAGCGGATTGGTCGTCGCAGGCAGGATGCCGGAGCGCAGTCAGCATCGAGTGAGCGGAGGCCATGGATGGCCGTAGCGAACGTCCGGCGACGGGACATGGGCAGCCCCGAACCGCACCCTGGCGGAGCCCGTCAACTGGCGGCTTCTTCCAAAAACACACCCATCCGGCGGAACTTTTCGTAGCGTTCCGCGACGAGGGTTTCCACCGGCCGGTCAACCAGACTCCGCAGCGACCGCACGAGCCAGGTCTTGAGCCGGGTCGCCATCTGCCGCGGATGGCGATGGGCCCCGCCGGCAGGCTCCTCGATCACGGCATCGATCACACCAAACTCCTTCAGGTCGCGCGAGCGGAACCGCAGCGCCCGGGCCGCGTCGGCCTTGAACTCGACGCTCTTCCAGAGAATCCCGGCACACCCCTCGGGACTGATCACGCTGTAGTAGGCATGCTCCATGACCGCCACCCGGTCGCCGACCCCAATGCCGAGTGCGCCGCCAGAGCCACCCTCGCCGATGACGGCACAGAGGATCGGCACGGGGAGCGTCGCCATCAGAAACATGCTCTCGGCAATCACCTGGGCCTGGCCGCGCTCCTCGGCGCCGATGCCGGGATAGGCACCCGGAGTGTCGATCAGACAGATCACCGGCAGGCCATATTTCGCCGCCAGCCGCATTTTGCCCATCGCCTTGCGATAGCCCTCGGGATGGGCACAGCCGAAATGACAGGCCTGTCGCTCGGCCAGCGTCTTGCCTTTTTGGTGGCCGATGACCAGCACCTTGTGCTGCTCGAGCTTGGCAAAGCCGGTCAGCATCGCCGGATCGTCACCGAACGCCTTGTCGCCATGCAGTTCGACGAATTCGTCGAAGACGAGCGACAGATAGTCGCTTGTCTTGGGGCGATTGGGATGGCGGGGCACCTCGACCGTCTGCCAGGGGTCGAGGCTGGCAAACACGTTTTTTTGAACCTCGACGAGTTCCCGCTTCAGCCGTCGCAGTTCTTCCTGCTCCTGTCCGCCGACCGGTGCGGTCTCCAGCTGGGAAATCCGGTCTTCGATCTCGTAGATGGGCTTTTCGAGCGGCAGGCGATGCAATCCGGACGACATCAGGCGACCTCACGGAGACGGGATGGTCCTGAGATTGTCACCGCTGGCCGAACCCCGCGTCAATTCGAAAGTGGATGCCGAAGCTGTCTGAAGCCACAGTCGCCAGGCCCGGAGGGCCGGGTCAGCACCAGCCGACGGAGGTCGGCCAAGGCAAGGTCGGCAGGAGGCCGAGCCTTGCCGTGAACACGGCTCAGCCGCCCAGCCGGTTCAGGAACTTGATCGCGCCGACATGCTGCAAGACGGACTTCATCGAAGCGGGCCGGTCGGCCGGCCGCTTGGCGAGCATCTGCTGGATCAGCTTCGAAACACTCGCGGTGGCATTCCGATTGAAGGCCTCGACCGACGGGGGCGTCGCCGACAGATGTTTTTGCAGCAGTTCCTCCGTGGTCGACGCGGTGTATGGCGGCATGCCCGCGAGCATTTCGAACAGCACGCAGCCCAGGGAATAGATGTCGGACCGCGGGTCGACGGGCAGGCCACGAATCTGCTCCGGCGCGATGTAGCTCGGCGAGCCCTGTGCCTTCACCTTGCCGCCCAAGAGCCTCTTGATGATCCCAGACTTGCGAGCGGCGATCGCCAGGTCGATCAGCTTCACCTCGCCGTCGGCCGAAGCAAGCACGTTTTCCGGCTTCACGTCGCGATGCACCCAGCCGCGGCCGTGCATGTGGTCGAGCGCCCAGGCGACCTGCGTGATGATGCGGTGCAGCCGCGGCGCGATCTCATCAACGCCCGCGGCGGTCTGTTTCTTGAGATTGGCATGCGGGTAGAGTTCCATCACCAGGTGGGGCAGCCCGCCCGCGGTGGAGAATCCTGCGATGCGAATGATGGCCGGATGGTCGAGGTTCCTCGCTACCGCCAGTTCATGGCGGAGCAGCCAACGCTGGCTTGAGTCGTTGGCCATCTCGGGAACGACGATCTTTGCCGCCACCCGCTGGCCGGAGTCGGTATCCACTGCTTCCCAGACCTGGCAGTGCCGGCCCATGCCCAACTGCTTGCTGAGAGTCAGTTTTCCGAGCTGTTCGGGGATTCTTGCCATGCCGGCGCCGGATTCGCAGAGGGTGGACTGTTGGAACCGCAGAGGTCGAGATTGAGGTCGAGATTGAGGTCAAGGTCGATCGACACGAGCACGAGCCCCTGCGGGGGCGCCGTTGGGCCGGCGGCGGGCCTGCTCCGGGCCGCGATCACCTCGCGGATCCAATCCGGTTTCCGCTTGCCGGAGCCAACCATCACGAGCGATCCCATGATGATCCGCACCATGTTGTAGAGAAAACCGTTGCCGACGACCTCCAGCCAGACCTCCGCATCGGCTGCGTCATCGTAGCCCGAGTGGCGAAACACCTCGGCGGCGTGGATTGTGCGAACTTTCGATCGCCTTGTGGAGGGGACCGTTTCGAAGCTGGTGAAATCGTGTTCACCGACGAGTTCGGCGGCGGCGGCCTGCATCGCGGACGCATCGAGCCGGGATTTCGACCGCCAGACCAGATGCCGCTGGAGCACGGGCCGCCAGGGTGCATCGTGGATGCGGTAGCGGTAGCGTTTGCGAACGGCCGCCTGGATCGGATCGAAGCTGTTTGGGGCGGCAAACCCCTCCACCACGGTGATATCGGAGGGCAGTTTGGCATTGAGCGCCCGCACCCACACCCGGGGCTCGAGGCTGCTCATGGTCGTGAACGCCACCACCTGACCGAGCGCATGGACGCCGGAGTCGGTGCGGCTGGAGCCCCGCGGCACGATCGCCTCACCGGTGACGCCGCGGATCGCCTCGGCGAGCGCCCCCTGCACCGTCGCCTGACCGGGCTGACTCTGCCAGCCCGAATACCGGGTGCCCTCGTAGGCCAGCGTCAGGCGGATCGTGCGCGGCGAGCCGATCGTGTCGGCGGTGTCTGTCATGCGCGATGCGATGCGGTTCCCGCGAAACGGCCGAGGAGCGGCCGCAGGAGACGCCGCAGGACAGGCGCCGGCACGAACGCCATGTTCGCCGTCAGCATCGCCAGCCCGAACTCCATCATGCCCATCGTGAGGCCGATCCCCAAGTGCACCGGCACCGCGACGGCGAGAAACAGCCGCCGGGTGAGCCGCGGCCAGACGAGCCCCGCATAGGCAATCTCCCACCAGAGCGTGCTGAGCGTGAGGGCGTTGATGATCCACGGGTGGCTGGCCAGCCAGGTGAGATCGAGCGTGCGGTATTGGACGTTGGCGGCGGCGCCCCAGAGGGCGGTTCCCTCCCACCAACTTGCTCCCAGGAGCTTCCCAAGCCCGGAGAAGAGATAGATCACGCAGAGATGCACCTGGATCAGCCGGATCGCCAGATTCGCCCGCACCGAAGGCCGGTCGGCGGCGATGTCAGGGGCGAGCAGACGGTCGACCGAAAGCACCGCCCCGGCGGGCCCGACCGCCACCGCGAGCAGCAGCATGCCCAGCGTGTCATCGAGCCCGAAGACATTGAGCGGCGCGCGGTTCACGGCGCTGATCAGGCCTGCGAGCGACACGACCGCCGCCAGGGGCGTGGCGATGCCGAGCGTGAGCATCACCGCCGCAGCGAGCGTGATGCCTGCGAGAACGCGGGCCATGCCGGCAGAGCCCGCGGCGAAGTACCAGCTCCACTGCCACGGCTGATCGTTCATCCGCCAGACGTTCTCGGGCCGTTGCCAGCCGTCGTGACTGAAGAAAGCCTCGGCATCGAGCCACCAGACAAAGCTGGCCCAGGTGAGCAGCGCTCCGGCAAAGATCCGCACCACCGCCAGTGGCAGCGGATCGGCAGGTGTGAACCAGAACGTATTCCAGGCATCGAGCCAGTCGCCCAGCCAGCTGCCGCGGCGCGGTGGTGCATCGGCCAACGTCAGGTCGCTCATCGGTTCGCCGTCCCTGCCGGTGGAACCAGCCCTGTCAGCGGTTGCGCTCCTGCCAATGCATACGTGCCCAGCGGCGTGACCGTGTCGGTCCCCTGCTCTGCCCCACCCTGCTCCGACCGGATCAGCTCTTCCGGATCGGGCAGATAGTGCTCTGTCATCTGCAGCGTCACCTGGGCGCCGCCGTATCGGTGCAGGAGATGGCCGGCGACATCCTTCACGACTGGCTGCCACTCCCCCCTGCTCTGCTGCCGCACGTCTGCCGGCGCGTCTGGCGGCGGCACGAACGCCGCGATCTTTTCACTGATCATGAACCGGCGATGGTAGAGCAGCCGGGGCCAGTCGGCATCACGATCGGGGATCGACCCCTGACGGGTCGAGCCGTCAGCCATCTTCATCGTCCACTGGATGGAGTGGCCAGGCCCGGGGTTGGGCGCGAAAAACCGGTAGCCATGCCCGAGGAACAAAGCTCCCACGAGCGGCCGCAACGGCTGGAGCGCCGCCATGGCCAGGTCGCTGGCCGGGGGCGGGCCTGCCAAAGGCGGCACGATCACGGCCGCAAGGTAGACCACCAGCATGAGCGACACCGCCATTCTCACGGCTGGAGGCCAGGAGGAGCGGCTGACGGTACGTGGTCTGACCGACGTCATACCGGTGTCTTCGACGCGACCGCGATTCATTCACCGCCCTGCCCTCAAGACGACAGTCTAGGTAAGGCAGGCAATGCGGGAAGCCGGGATCGGCGGAAGCTCGAGGAGCTTTTGGATTTTTCGCCCCTGTCGGGGAATGCGCTGCCGTACGCGTGATGGCGAAAAAGCCACTGCGACGAGACTTCTGCCGTCCCGGCGGCGCGTCACCAGCGGATACCGGGTTGGCATGGCACGTTGGGCGGTGGTCATACCCGGAGTCCCCCGGCTTCCGCCGGGGGCTTTTATTGGAGCGGCGCGTCACCAGGGGATACCGGGTTGGCATGGCACGTTGGGCGGTGGTCATGCCCGGAGTCCCCCGGCTTCCGCTGGGGGCTTTTATTGGAGTGGCGCGTCATCATTTGGTCTCGTGAAAACAAAAAAAACTCCCGCGCGGCACGCGGCCGCGCGGGAGTGAATGACTGCACAAGTCGGCCGGGGAGCCCGGGCCGAACAAAAGCACACTAGCGAGTCGACGCGGTCGCGTCGGCCGAAGCCGTCCGCTGGGCCGGGTCGAGCGACAGTTCGATCGACTGGCCGGCGGCCAGATCGATCACCTTCGACACGACCTGCTCGCGGCCGTCGACGACGGTCGCAACGCGGATCTCATAGTTCTTCCACGCCTGACCAGCAGCCAGCGTCGAGGTCTGGAACTGTCGAGTCGCACCGGCAGACGAGGTTTCGTTGCCGGCCAGCCAGACCTTTGCGTCGGCGGGCACGTGCAGGGTCAGGCTCGTCTTCCGGGCCGAGGCCGCGGTGAACGACAGGCTCGAACGTCCGCCGGCGGCCAGCGAGACGACCTTGGTCTGCTCGCTGGTCTGGCCGTCATGGTCAACGGTCATCCGCACCGTGAACTCATAGCGCTTGCCCGCGGCAAGACCACGCGACACATACTGCCGCACGGTGCCCGTGGCCGACGTCTTTGTGCCGTTGACATAGATCGTCGCGCCGGCGGGAACCTCGACAGACAGGAGAGCCGAATCGGCCGGCACCACGCTGGTCGTGGAATCGTTGGAAATCGGGTTGACGTACTGCGGCGTCTCGATGATCTCGCCGCCGCTGACCGACGGCTCGCCGATCACGCGATACGACTCGACCGGATTGCTGTAGCCGCTGTAGTTGCTGGAATAGGTGGCCGCCGGCACCGAGGAGCCGCCATACGAGCCGCCATACGAGCCGCCGTACGAGCCGCCGTAGGAACCGCCGTAGGAACCGCCATACGAGCCACCACCGGAGGATCCGCCCGACGAGCCGCCCGAGGAATACGAGCCACCGGAGCTGCCGCCCGAGCTGCCGCCGGACGAGCCGTGCGACGAGTGACGGTAGGCACGCCGCGCCATCTTGGCGGCATGGTGCGAACCAAAGCTGCCGTGCGAGCCGGAGGAGCCCGACGATCCATAGCTGCCACCGGACGAGCCGTAGGAGCTGTAGGAGCTCGAGCCACCCGAGCTGCCACCGGACGAGCCGCCGGAGCTGCCGCCCGAACTACCGCCCGAACTGCCGCCCGAGGAACCAGCGCCACGATAGCGATGATGCCAACCAGCATCAGCATCGCAGGCCGTCGCTGCAACCGCGACAAACGTGACAACCCCAGCCACCCGCAACCACCGACGATGGACCAACATCTGAATCACGCTCCCTTGAAAAGTGTGGATCGCCCGTTTTTCAGCCGAAGACGGCTGGGACGCTAAAAACTGCCGGCACGAGGCAAGAATAGTTTGCGGATTTGGCAAATCAAGGAGGATGGGGAATATATGCGGCCTGCTAAGTCAGGGGCTGGGCCGCATTGCCCCACAGGCTGGCGGCCAAAAAAGCGGGAAAACGGCAGGATCAGCGGGGAATGCCCGCCACCTGAACGTCATCCACATCCAGCCTGCCGGTAGCTCCGAGCAGTCCGATCTGAACGATCGCCTCTCGGGCCCAGACCGGTACGGCGACCGACCCCTCGACCCGCCGCCACGGACCGTTGCCCTTCCATAGCCCCACCTGGCCATTCTGTGACCGACTGCGTTCGTCGTTGAAAAACCGCACATTGAGCCCGGGAAAATCGTCTGGGTTTGGCCCGGCTCCGATGCCATCGCCACGCACCTCCAGCGAGAATGCCACCCGGCCGATCGTACGACCGTCGACGGGAAATCCCTGGAAGAGTTGGGATGGTCGCCCTGGCTGCGCGTTTTCCAGACGGAGGTAGCTGCGGCCCTCCGGCGCGTCCTGCCCCGCGACGACCTGAAACTGCCGTCCGTAATACCAGGCAGCGGGCACATCGGCATCGGGAAGCAACGCCTCGAACCCGCCATTGTGCAGCGACGGTTTGGTGCCGTCGGGCTGCACTCTCCTCCCCTGCTCCGCCACCCCAGTCATCGGCACGAACAAGCTGGGCACGAGTGACTCCCGTTCCATCACGCCCTTCCGCTTCGACAGGAGCATCAACGTCTGCTCGTAGCGCTCGCCGACCGGAATGATCATGCGACCCCCTTCGGCGAGCTGATCGACGAGCGGCTGCGGGATGTTTTCCGGGGAGCAGGTGACGATGATCTTGTCGAACGGCGCGTGCTCGGCCCACCCCTGGAAACCATCGCCGATCTTCGTGACAACGTTCCGGTAGCCCAGCCGTGCAAGCGTGCGTGCGGCCTTCTCGCCGAGCAAGGGGCTGATCTCGATCGAATAGACCATTCCCACGAGCGGCGAGAGCACGGCGGCCTGATATCCGCTGCCGGTCCCGATCTCCAGCACGCGATCGTTCGGTTGTGGCTCCAGTTTCTCGGTCATGTAGGCCACGACGAACGGCCCGGAGATGGTCTGCGACGCCCCGATCGGCAGAGCCATGTCGTAGTAGGCGAAGGGCCGCTGCGGTGTCCCCAGGAATTCATGCCGGGGAACGAGCCGCATGCTTTCGAGAACGCGAGGGTCGGTCACTCCGCCGCCGGCGATGTCGTCGCGGACCATCCGTTCGCGGGCCTCGGCGAACCGATCGACCGCCGGAGGCGCAGCCGGCACCGACACCGCGGCCGCCGCCAGACACCACGCCGTGACCACCACACGTGCCCAAGCCAATGGAGTGCCTGTGGTGCCCATGATCTCCGCCTCGCGTGGTCGGTGTCTTACTTGGCTGGCAGGATTTTGACCAACTCGATCTCGAAAATCAGCAGCTCGTTCGGCTCGATGACCGGCGGCGATCCCTCCTCGCCGTAGCCCAGTTGCGGCGGCACGTAGATTCGCCACTTCGCGCCCGTCTTCATCAGCGGCAGCGCCTCCTGCCAGCCAGGCACGACGCCGCGGAGCGGAAACGACGCCGGCTCACCCTGGGGGTCAGTGGCATCGAATTCGCGACCGTCGATGTGGGTGCCCCGGTAGTGTGCCACGACGGTATCCTCGAGCGTTGGGCTTTCGCCCGTGCCCGCGCGGATCACCTCATACTGCAGGCCGCTCGGCCGCGTCGTCACCCCCTGCTTCTGGCCGTTTGCCTGGGCAAACTCAGCCGCCTTGGCGAGGTTGACCTTGGTGGCCTCGCGCATCCGCCGGCCGAATTCCTGCTCCCGCTCCCGCATGCGGGCGTCGAAGGCCTCGAGCGTCTGCCGGATCTGCTGTTCGCTCAGGCGTGGACGCGCCTCCAACACGGCATCCGAGAGGCCGCGGGCAAGTGCCGCGGCATCGACGGCGGGTTCCTGCCCCTTGAAGTCGGCGGCGATGCGGCTGCCGATCCGCAGGCCGAGCGCGTAGCCGAGCGCCGCGCCAGGCGCGTCGAGCCCCCCTGCCGGTACCCGAGCCGCAGGCAGTTCGCCCGCCGGCTGCTCCGCCGCAAGCGGTGCCGCCGCGACGCAGCAGCCCACAAGAATACCACCCACCGTAAGAATTCTGCCCGCCAACGACTCGTTCATGCTGCACTCCTTCGTGCCCTTCATGCCCTTCATGCCCTTCTTGTCATTTCGTCCCACGCCGTCACGTCTCCGCCGCGTTCCGCCCGGGGCGACCGATCGCCCCCTTGGTGAGCTCGAGGAACGCGGTCTCCAGATTGACTTCCTGCTCCCGCATCGAAACCAGATGATGGCCGTCGGCGATGAGCTTCGCCGCCAGTGGCGAGGGATCCTCCACGCCGTCGGCGAGCGTCACGAGAATCTCACCGTCGCGCACTGCCACGCCCGCCGCTTCCGGGGACGTCTCCAGCAAGCGGGCCGCCTTCTCCGGCGGTCCCGCCAGCCGAAAGCGGATCACCGGCCGGCCGCGGACCTGTGCCAGCAGGTCTTGCACATTGCCACAGGCCAACAGGCGGCCGTATTCGATGATGCCAACGCGATTGCAGATGTCGGCCAACTCCGGAAGGATGTGGCTGGAGACGAGGATCGTCTTGCCCAGCCCCTGCAGCCGCTTCAGCAGTCCGCGCATCTCGATCCTCGCCCGCGGATCGAGACCGCTGGCAGGTTCGTCGAGGAGCAGCACCTGCGGGTCGTGCAGCAGCACGCGGGCAAGGCCCAATCGCTGGGTCATGCCGCGGGAAAGACTGGTCACCAGTTCGTCCCGCTTGAAGGCAAGATCCACCAGTTCGAGCGACCGCTCCGCCACGCGGCGCCGCTCGGGCCCGTCGATCCGATAGGCGGCCGCGAAGAACTCCAGGTACTCGATCACCCGCATGTCGTCGTAGACGCCGAAAATGTCGGGCATGTAGCCGATCGCCCGACGGATCTCACGGGGATGCGTGTAGATCGAGTAGCCGCAGACGTAGGCCTCGCCCCATGTCGGGGAAAGGAGCGTGGAGAGGATGCGGATCGTGGTCGTCTTTCCGGCGCCGTTGGGCCCGATGAAGCCGAAAAGATCCCCCTTTTCAAGTTTCAGGTCGAGCGACTCGAGGGCGTAGAAGTCGCCATATTTCTTGGTCAAATCGATTGTTTCGATCATGGCAACAATCCGTTTGAGGAGGCGGCGGGGCCGGAAGCTGCTGCCACCGGCCGGACGAGCGGGATCACGATCCGCCAGAGTGAGGCTTGACCTGGCATGGGTGGTACCCGCGCCGACGTGTTGATGTCGCCGAGTGCCTGCGGCTGGCAGCGCCAGTCCACCATGGCGGGCCCGCGGCCCACAAGCACGGCACGGTCGAGCGGCAGGAGTGGCGACAGATCGAGCCGGCCGAGCCGTCCCGATTCGAGGGACGTGTAGCCGCTGCCTCCCGCGGCCGCATGGAATCCGGCGATCTCCAGAATCCGCACCAGATCCTTCTCTGCGATGTCCCAACGCACATTGACTTCGCGGTCTTTATTCTGCGTGCGGCGTGTCAACGCACCGGCGAGCGAGCGGGGCCCGCGTCCGCCGCCGGCATCGAAGGATTGTCCCGGCGCCAGGGTGCCGACCTCATAGAGCCAGCCCGCATGTGCGAGAACGCAGCGCTCGAGCGGAAACGGCAGCCGGCTGGTCAGCACACCCCGGAGGGTCCCCTGCCCCTCCCGCACGAGCGTCGATTCCACCGCCGGGATCGCCGTGTGGCCGGTCATCTCCGCCTCGAACAGCCGGCTCGACGAGGCTGCGATCGGAACGCCGTCGAGCACCGCCGGCGAACGGCCATACGCATAGTCGGACGCCGCCAACGAGGGATGGGCCGCAGCGGCGTCTGTGCCCCCGATGCCCCTGCCGCAGTTTGCAAACCAGCTGACGGCGGCGTCTACCGGTCTGGCGGCATCGTCAGCAGTGATGGGCAGGCGGCCCGCTTCCGGCCCGACGGCCAGATTCAACCGGGCATTCGCGGGCGACCAGATGCCCGCAAATGAAGCAACCCGCACCAGGCCGCTGCCCAGGTCGAGATCGACGAACGACGCCGCGGATGTCTGCCAGTCCGTGCCTTTGAATCGCTGACCGGCAGCCCATGCCAGTCCGCTCGAGGCGGCGACCACCAATGGCAGCGACAGCCATGCCAGCCACGATGACCGCAGGCCACCGGCCGGACCTTCGCGACGCCGGCCTGACACCAGCCACCAGTCGAGCGGATAGAGGCAGGCGACATAGAGAATGCCGAGACCGGCAATCACTTCGAACGGGATCGGGGCTACGCCCGGAAACCGATCAACAGCCTGCCGCAGCTGACCGGCAAGGTCGAACGACCCACGATCGGTCTCGCCCGCGCGGCCCGCCCCCTGCGCCGCCCGCCGGCCGCGGAGCATCTCGACGAGCAGGGAGTCGCTCCCGGACCAGTCACGAAACGGTGGCTGGTCGATGTCGACGCCGGCCCACACGACCGTGCCCAGGCCATGTGCCCGCCGCACGACGAGCGGCAGATCGGCCGCGCCCCGCCCCTCGAAGGCCTCGACACTCCCCTCGATCGCCTGCGGGTTTTTGAACAGCGGCATCTCGAGCCCCGTCAGCGCACCTTTGTCGAGCGGACGGCTGGCTCGTGCATACGTTTCGATGGCATTGCCACGCCGCAACGGCACCAGTTTCGCGACCGGCCCCGGCAGCCATCCGGCCGCCGCACTGCCGCCGCGATCGACGTCGATCGCCGTCATGCCGGCGACGAAAATGAGCTGTCCCCCCTGCCGCACCCAGTCATCGATTCCGCGGAGCGTGGCGGGATCGATGGCCGCCACGGCGCGACCACAGACGACGATCGAGTCGGCGCCGTCGAAATCGCGAGCCGTCCTGCCCAACGCCGCCCCCTCCCCTGCCCCGGTGGCATTGGAACGGGCGTTGATGGCCACGACCCGCGGTCGCGAGCCGTCATCCTGAGCCAGCAGCCGCGAAGCCCGCTCGGCGGCGGGCAGGTCGCCCAGCACGAGCATGATGGTGTCGGTTGCAGGAACCGGTGCAGGCAACGACTGCGGCGTCGCGGCCGTTCGTTCAAGACCGCTGGCATCATCGCCGTCCGGCTCCCGCACAGCCTCCACGAGCACACGGCCGCTGGGCCTTCCGAAGCGGACCGTGAGCCGCGCCGCCCGCCTGCCATCGGCGCCGATCTCCACCGGCGCTGCCGTCGACCGGACATACTGGCCGTCAGGGTCCTCGACCCACACGCACACAGCCGGTGGGGCATTCTGGGGTGACGCGGGAAATTCGACCGTCAACGGGGTCCATGATCCGGTCCGATAGACGCCATCGAATCCGACGCGCAGGTCGACCTGTAGGTCGGCCCGCGTAGCGGCCCGCGGATCGGACACGTCCGCGGCGACAGCGTCTGCCATCAGCACGACTGCCAGTGCCATCAGGAGTGCGATCATGGCTTCTCCGCATCTGGGCAGATGCACGCCAGCTGGCCGCAGCCCGGACAGCCAGTTCCATATTTTCGCGCCACGGCCTCTTCCAGGTCCACCTCGACGACGTTGGCGATCGTGGCCAGCCAGGCCAGCACGTCGGCGAATTCCAGCGACCGCTCTTCGTGGGTGCCGCTGCGGAGGGCCGTGGCCAGTTCGCCGATTTCCTCCGTGAGCCACATGAACGTTCCCTCAACGCCCCGCGACGCGTCCTTGTCGTGGTACATGGCCCGGATCAGTTGTTGAAATTCGCGAAGTGTCATCGGAGGGCTGCCTGCGTGAAAGACGGGGACGTCATGCCGCTGGAGTCTGCCAAACCCGTGCTCGCGGCACAAACCATGGATAGATTGCGGGCACGACGAAGGCGGTCAGGAGCGTCGACGTGACGATACCGCCGATCACCACGGTGGCCAGGGGCTGCTGAATTTCCGCGCCCGCGCTCGTGGCCATCGCCATGGGAAGGAAGCCGAGGCTTGCCACGAGCGCCGTCATCAGCACCGGGCGGATGCGGATTTCAGCGGTGATGATCGCCGCCTCGCGGGGAGCGAGTCCGCCCTGCCTCGCATGTTCCGCTCCAGCGACCCAGACCAACCCATTGAGCACCGCCACACCAAAGAGCGCCACGAAGCCGACGCCGGCCGCGATCGAAAACGGCATCCCGCGGAGCGCGAGCGCCGCGATGCCGCCAGACGCCGCCACCGGCACGGCGAAGAAGATCAGCGATGCCAGACGGAGCGACTTGAAGCTCGTGTAGAGCAGCAGGGCGATCAGCCCCAGCACCACCGGCGTGATGAGCATCAGCCGGCGGCTGGCAGAGAGCAGGTTTTCGAAGTCGCCACCCCACCGCAACGTGTAGCCTGTCGGCAGGCGAACCTCCTTCGCGATGGACCTCTGGGCCTCCTGCACGAAGCTGGCCACGTCGCGGCCGCGGACATTCGCCGACACATAAGTCCGACGCCGTGAGTTTTCATGCTCGACCGACGGCGGGCTCTCGGCCCTCTTGATATCGGCCAATTCTCCGAGCGGTACCGGCCGTCCGCCCGTCGCCCCGACCGGGATCTGCGGCAGGCGTTCGGCGTTCTCACGCCACTCGGGCGGAAATTTCACCACCAGGGGATAGCGGGGCCGCCCCTCGTAGATGACGCCGGTCTGGATGCCCCCCATGGCCGACACCGTCCGCATCACCTCGATACCGTCGATCGCGTGCCGGGCCAGTTGGTCGGGCCGGGCATCGATCTGCATCGTCGGCACGTTGGCCTGCCAGTCGGCCCGCACGTCGGCCGATCCGCGGATGCCCCCGAGCACTCCCTCGATCTGCTTGCCGAGATTCCCGAGCGTGTCGAGGTCGTCGCCGTAGATCAGCACCGCGACGTCGGCCTTCACGCCCGCCACGAGTTCGTCGACCCGCATCTCGATCGGCTGGCTGAAGCCGAAGTTGGCTCCCGGCACCGCGGCGGTCAGCGATGCCGACATCCGCTCCACGAGCTGATCCCGTGTCACGCCGGCCGGCCACTCGGCATGAGGCGTGAGCATCACCCAGACGTCGGTCTGCTGCACGCCCATGATGTCGTTGGCGATCTCTGGCCGACCGGTCTTGCAGAAGACTGTCTTCACCTCGGGAAACTCGCCGAGCGTCTTTTCGATCCGCGTTGTGATCGGCACCGAATCCTCCAGCGTGGCACTGGGCAGACGGTTGACCTCGATGAGCAGATCGCCTTCGTCGAGCCGCGGCATGAACTCCGCCCCGAGATTCAGTGCCACAGGAATGCTGGCCATCACGAGGCCCGCGGCCAGAAGCGACACGACCACCGGATGGTAGACGGCGAGTTTCGCGAGCGGATGGTAGAAGCGGTGAAACAGCCGCATCAGCAGCGGCTCGTGCTCCTCCTCGCGGGTCAGCACCGTGGCCGCCAGCACCGGCATGAGCGTGAGCGAGATGATCAGCGACCCGGCCAGCGCGAAGAGCACCGTCAGGGCCATCGGCCGAAACAGCTTCCCTTCGGTTCCCTCGAGAAACAGGATCGGCAGGTAGACGATCGCGATGATCAGTTCGCCGAACATCGTCGGACCGCGGACCTCGATGGCCGCGTCGCGGACGATCGCCAGCTTCGATTCTGTCGGTGCCGCCATGCCGAGCCGCCGCACGCAGTTTTCCACCATGATCACGGAGCTGTCGACCACGAGCCCGAAATCGATCGCCCCGAGGCTCATCAGGCTCGCCGAGATGCCGGTCGCCCACATGAGATTGGCGGCAAACAGCATCGACAACGGAATCGCCAACGCCACGATCAGGCCGGCGCGGACATTTCCCAGCAGGAGGAGCAGCACGCCGACTACGAGCAGGCCGCCTTCTGCGAGATTGTGAAGCACGGTGTCGAGCGTCCGGGCGATCAGGTCCGACCGGTCGTAGAGAATGTCGAGTTCGACCCCGGGGGGCAGGGTCTGCCGGATCGTGTTCAGCCGCTCCTTCGCCGCCGTCACCACCCGCCGGCTGTTTTCGCCGCGGACCATCATCACCATGCCTGTGACCACCTCGCCGCGGCCGTCCCGCGTGGCGGCGCCCTGCCGCACCAGGGGCGCGATCAAGACATCGCCGATGTTGCGGATCAGCACTGGGACGCCCCCGGGCGGACTCCGTACGACCACCTGCTCGATGGCGTTGGCGTCGGCCAGCAGGGCCTGCCCGCGGATGAACCGCTGCTCGCCGTTTTTGACGATGTAGCCGCCGCCGGTGCTGACGTTGTTGCGTTCCAGGGCCGCCAACACCTCTCCCAGCGTGATTCCCTGCGACGACATCCGGTCGGGGTCGACGCGAACCTCGTAGCTCTTCGCGTAGCCGCCATGGCTGTTGATATCGGTCACACCCGACACCTCCCGCATCGCCGGAGCGATCTCCCATTCCAGCAGGCTGCGGAGATCCATCAGGTTTTGCCCCGGCCCCTTCACCTCGAACTGGAGAATCTCGCCGAGCGCCGTGCTCAAGGTTCCGAGCTTCGGGTCGGCGCCGGCCAGCGTGATCCGGCTCTTTGCCTCAGGCAGCCGCTCAGCGACGAGTTGCCGGGCCAGGAAGATGTCGGTGCCCTCACGAAAGACGATCGTCACCAACGAGATGCCGAGCCGCGAGATGCTGCGGATCTCCTCCACGTTGGGCAGGCCACTGACAGCCAGTTCAACGGGATAGGTGACGGACCTCTCCACCTCCAGCGGTGGCAGCGTGCCAGCCTCCGTCACGATCTGCACCTGGATGTTGACGAGATCGGGGACCGCATCCACGGGCACATGGGTGGCGGCGTAGAGGCCGCCTAGCGACATCAGCACGAACATCGCGATCACGAGCGCCCTGTTGGCAAGTGACCACTCGATGAGACCTGACAGCATCAGCCAACTCCCCGGGCGAACATGGCCGCCAGACCCGTCACTCAGTTTCCTTTTCGAGCAGCAGTTCGCTCTTGAGCACGAACGCCCCGCGCGACACCACCTGCTGCCCGACCGTCAGGCCGCGGGTCACCTCGACGAAGTCGCCGCTTTCGATGCCCGTGGTCACGCCGACGCGGCGAAACCGTTCCGCCCCATCGGGCACGAACACGAACGACTTCCCCTCGTGCCGCATCACTGCCGACGTCGGCACCGCCAATACCTCGCGGAGATCCCCCTGCGGCAGATCGACCCAGACAAACATGCCGGGCTTGTAATGGGCGTCGTTGTTGGTGAGTTCCGCCACCAGCGCCACGCTGCGAGAATCGGCCTCGACCGTCGCACCCACGTGGTTCACAACGGCGGTTGTTTCGTGGACATCGGCCCCCGGCACGACGACCCGCACCGATTGCCCCGCCGACACCTCCACCGCCGTCCATTGACGCTCGTGGATCTGCGCCCGCACCCAGAGCACGCTCGTGTCGGCCACGACGAACAGCCGGTCGCCAACGCGGGCCCGCTCGCCCCTCGCGATGAAAACATCTTCCACCACGCCGTCGAACGGGGTGCGAAGGAGGAGGCTGCTCAAGGAAGTGGAGTCACCGGGGCTTTCGCCGGCCTCCTCGCCGGCCGGATCGGCCTCGAGCCTGCTGCCGACGAGCGTGCGGAGATTCTCCCGCGAGATCTGCACCAGGCGGTTGGCCTGCTCCAGCGCCGCCCGGGCGCGATCGCGATCCTGACGGGTGAGAAACCGCGCCTCCTCGCAGGCCGCGGTGAAGTTGGCCTTGGCCACTTCCAGGTTGCTCGCCCGCTCCTCGATGATCCGCCCCGACAGCACGCCGCCTTCCCCCAGCGACTTCGTCCCGGCGCTCACCTTCTGGACGTAGATCAGCCGCGAATAGGCGCCGAGAATCTTCTCGCGATACATCCCGAGCACACGGTCCTGGAACTGCTTTTCGATGGCCGCCAGCGGCGGCTCGCCGACGAGGGTGTCGAGCAACGATTCGACGTTGTCGGCGATGGTGGTCGCCCAGTCAGCGGCTTTTTTCTCGATGAGCCGGTTGTCCTCGCGACGGCGGACCTCGTCGCGGGCCATGCCGACGTCGGGGCTAGAAAGCTCCGCCAACGCGTCGCCCTTCGCAACCCTCTGCCGCACCTTCACGAGCACCCGCGACACGATGCCGTCGACCGGCGACGCGTAATCGAGCCGGTAGCGGGCGTCGTAGTCGATCCGGCCGGGCACGGTGAGGTTCTCGCGAAGGGAGCGGATTTCTGCCGGAGCCAGACCGATCTCCGCTGCCTTCTGTGAGGCCGCCGGTAGGGTGACGAGTGTGGGCATGCCGCCGGCAGGCGTCCCCTTGCTCTCAACGGCGGCGGGTTGGTCGGCTTTGCCGCCTGCATGGCCGGTGTCCCCGCCGAAATGATGAGTCGCGAGCCACCACCACGCCAGGCCACCAATCGCCAGGAATCCCAGCCCAGAGAACCGGCGGAGGAGGCCTCGGGACACGGGCATCCGCGGTGCCGTTCCAGCTGCCTGCTCCGTCACCGCCCCTCGTTCCACGGGAGCGTGTGGCTGCGGAGTCCTGCCCGGAGTAATGATGGACGACATGGGGGCACTGATGTCAAAGGGATGGCTGTCAAGGGGATGGCTGCCGACTCAGTAGAAATTCTACACCCTGGCACCCAACTCTGCCGAGCGCACGGCCCCGCGTGCGGTTAGGATGGGAAGTCGATCTCACGGGCCGCGGTGGCCCGAGGCCGATTTTGCCCCGCATTCGCAACCACTCCCATGACGTCAGCACGCACGATCCGCATCTTCGACACCACGCTCCGCGACGGCGAACAATCGCCCGGGGCGAGCATGAATCTCACCGAGAAACTGGAGATTGCCCAGACACTCGTGCAGCTGGGAGTCGACATCATCGAGGCCGGCTTTCCGATCGCCTCGCCTGGCGACTTTGCCAGCGTCAGCGACATCGCTCGCGCGGTCTCCACGGCCACGGTCTGCGGCCTGGCCCGGTGCAACGACGCCGACATCGACCGGGCCTGGGAGGCGCTCCAGCATGCGGCCCAGCCGCGGATCCACGTCTTTCTCGCGACCAGTTCGATCCATCGTGAGTTCAAGCTGCGGATGAACGAGGACGAGGTCGTGGCGCGGGCCGTGGCCGGCGTGCGGCGGGCCCGCAACTGCTGCGGCGACGTCGAGTTTTCACCCGAGGATGCCGCGCGGACGGAGATCGACTTCCTGTGCCGCGTCGTGGAGGCGGTCATCGACGCCGGCGCGACCACCGTCAACATCCCCGACACCGTGGGCTATGCCACGCCATCGCAGATGCATCACGTCATCTCGAGCCTGCGGGAGCGGGTGCCAAACATCGACCGGGCGGTGATCAGCGTGCATTGCCACGACGACCTCGGCCTCGCCGTGGCCAACAGCCTGGCCGCGGTGGAGGCGGGCGCAGGCCAGGTGGAGTGCACGATCAACGGCATCGGCGAGCGGGCTGGCAACTGCTCCCTGGAGGAGGTGGTGATGGCGCTGCGGACGCGGCGTGATCACTACGCGGTCGACACTGGCGTCGTCACGCAGCGGCTCGTGCCCACCAGCCGGCTGGTGGCGAACATCACCGGCATTCAGGTGCCGCGCAACAAGGCGATCGTGGGCCGCAACGCCTTCGCCCACGAGGCTGGCATCCATCAGGATGGGATGCTCAAGGAGCGGCGGACCTACGAGATCATGCGGCCCGAGGACGTCGGCCTCGAGCGGACCGACCTCGTGCTCGGCCAGCACAGCGGCCGGGCGGCGCTCGCCGATCGCGCCCTGGCCCTGGGCTACCAGCTCACTCCCGAGCAGCTGCAGACAGTCTTCGAGCGATTCAAGGTTTTGGCCGATCGCAAGAAGGAGATCTACGACGGCGACATTGCCGCCCTCTGCGAGCAGCAGTTTTCGACGCTGCCGGAGCAGTTCACGTTTGAGGGCTACACGCTCACGTCGGCGAGTGGGTCTTCGCCCACGGTTGAGCTGCGGGTGCTCCAGAACGGCGAGCCGCGGTCGGTGTCGGTGACGGCCGGAGATGGCCCGATCGACGGCATTTTTCTGGCGATCGAGAAGCTCACCGGCATCCACGCAGCCTGCCGCGATTTCCGCGTGCAAGCGGTGACGGTTGGCAAGGACGCACAGGCCGAGGTGACGGTGGAACTGGAATCGACGGCCACCGACAGCAACCATCAGGTGCACCGCGGCCGCGGCGTCTCGACCGACTCACTGGAGGCCTCGGCGAAGGCCTTCCTGGCCGCGATCAACCGCGTCGCCCTGGGCTCACAGCCCCGCATCCATCCACAACGGACCTGACTCCTTGCACGACTCACACGACGTCGTGTTTCGCGTGAAGCCAGATGGTGAGGAGCCGGTCGGAGGCACGCGCAGGAGCCGGTGCATTCTGCGACTCACGAGCGATGCACGGTTCGTCCAAGAGCATCCTGTAGCAGAATCCGCCGGCGACGAGCATGCCGCAGCCGGCGACGGTGTGTTCACGAAAAACATCGCATCGTGCGATTTTTTCTTGGCCGACATCCGTCGGCTGGTTCTTACCCGGCCCTCCAGGCCTGGCATAGAGCGGCAGGCGTGAAGTCAGATCGCTTCGCCGCCGCGTTCGCCGGTGCGGATGCGCACGCACTCGTCCATCGGCAGCACGAAGATCTTGCCGTCTCCGATCTCGCCCCGCTCGCCGGATCGGCCGCCCTTCACGATCGCGGCGATTGTTGGCTCCACGAACGTGTCGTTGACGGCGATTTGAAGCTGCACCTTGCGGAGCAGATTCACGGCGATTTCGTGGCCGCGGTAGGTTTCCGGATGACCCCGCTGCCGGCCGAAGCCCTGCACGTCGAGGACGGTGAGTCGGAACACCTCGACCTCGGAGAGCGCCTGCTTCACGCTCTCCAGTTTGTTCGGCTGAATGATCGCGATGATGAGTTTCATGGAATCGGCTCCGCCTGAGGCCCCCCATGGTATCCAAACCGCGGCCGCCGCACAGGCTGCCGGCCGCCTGGCCGACGGCAAAGGCCCGCCGGGGCCACGGATGGCCCGGCGGGCGGAATGCCAGAATGCCCCGGCCTGGGTGAGCTAGGCGGAGTGCCCACCCAAGCCGTTGGGGCATCCTTCTGGATTGACGAGGCCGTTCCCGGGGAGGGGCGGCGAACAGGACGAGACGACTCAGTTCAGGTGATAGGCAGATTCACCGTGCTCGACGATATCGAGACCCTGCGCTTCGGCATCCCGACCGACCGAGAAGCCGATCGTCTTGTCGATGATCAAGCCCAGGATCAATGTGCAGATGAAGGCATAGCCGCCAGACCAGAGCAGACCCTGCAGCTGGATCATCAACTGGTCGACGCTGCCCAGCACGGGACGCATCGAGAACACGCCCACGAGCAGGGCCCCGAGCGCGCCGCCGACGCCGTGAACACCGACCACGTCGAGCGAGTCGTCATAGCCGATGACCGACTTCATCTGCACCGCGATAAAGCAGATGAGGCCGCCGAGGATGCCGATGATGACCGCACTCAGCGGGCTCACGTGACCGGCACATGGCGTGATCGCCACCAGCCCGGCCACCATTCCGGAGGCCAGACCAAGAGCCGTCGGCTTGCCAAATCGAAACCACTCGGCGAAAGCCCATGCCCCAGCCCCGACACTGCCCGCCAGTGCCGTCGTGGCAAAGGCCAGCACGGCCACGCCGCCAGCGACCGGGAGGAAGTCCTTGCCGACCGCGATCGCCGAGCCGGCGTTGAACCCGAACCAGCCCACCATCAGCATGGCTGCACCGATCAGCGTCCAGCCGACGCTGTGCGGCACGAACTGCGCGCCTGGGTAGCCGTGCCGCTTCGGCAGAATCAAGAGCAGTGCCAGCGCCGACACTCCCGCGAGCACGTGCACCACGGTGCCGCCCGCGAAGTCGAGCACGCCCTTCTGAAAGAGCCAGCCGTTGACGTTCCAGACCCAGTGGCAGACCGGGTTGTAGACGATGGTCGCCCAGAGCACCGCAAACAGGCACCAGGCGGAGAATTTCACCCGTTCGGCGACGGCGCCCACGATCAGGGCCGGCGTGATGATCGCGAACATCATCTGGTAGATGGCAAACAGCAGTTCGGGAACACCGTTCGCTGCCGCCTCGACCGTGTCGCCCGATGTCACGATTCGCTCGTAGGCGTTCGGCCCGTCTACGCCGACCTCGGCAAACGACTTCATGAACACGAGCCCCGGATCCCAGCCGAGGTAGCTGTGCTTCGGCAGTTCCTTGCCGTCGGGGCCCTTGCCGGCGTCGAACGCGATGGCCGAGGGCACGGCAAACGCCATGTTGTAGCCGTAAGCCACCCATTCAAGCGCGATCAGCGGCACGCAGATCATCACGAGCATGAACATGTTGAGCACGTTCTTGGCACGTACCATGCCGCCGTAGAAAAGCGCCAGGCCGGGCATCATGAAGAAAACGAGGGCAGCGCTGACGAGCATCCAGGCAACGGAGCCGGTATCGACCGTGCCGGCCAGATGCGCCGGAGCCGCTGTTGCGGTTTCGGTACTTGCAGCAGCTGCAGCCGGCTCGGCGACAGCCTCTTCAGCAGAGAACGCGGCCGGCGATGCGAACGCCACCAGCGACAACATCATGGCGAGCCCGGCCATCGCCGTGACGAAACTCCGGCCAGCTGATCGTGATCCGACCGACGTCTTGGCGAAACCGAGACCACACCCGCCCGCCCGCCACCGACAACCATCCGTAACATCCCTCGATAGGGACAAGACAATCGATCGCATGATGCGACTCCAGAAGGAAGAGAATCCGACGGGGGGCGGCTCCGCACCGCTGACCGCGTCGGGCGCCAGGCAACATCCTGAGCACCGTGTCATCAACGCGTGCTAGCATTGCAAGTGGCGTGCCAAATCAGATTGCCGTTGCTATCGGGCCTCCCGCAAAGGGCCGTGCAAGGCTTGTGAAAGCCTGTTTTCAGGCTGTAAAAAGCTGTTTGTCGGCGACCTGCGACCTGCTGAAAAACGCTCTGCCGCCGCCGGCGTGCGGACGAAGCACAGATCGACCGCGCGGTTTTTGGGCACGGCTCTGCACAGGAAGAGTGCACGGCCCCCTCGTCTGCAGGATGCGAGACCCAGCCGTGGTTCTACACGCGGCCGTTGCGCTGGAGTTCCTTGTAGGCCTCCACGGCCATCTGGTCGCAGGCTTCGTTTTCAGCGTGGCCGGAGTGGCCGGCCACATGGGTGAAGCGGATCGTGTGGGATGAGGCCAACCGATCGAGTTCCCGCCACAGATCCTCGTTCTTCACCGGCACGAGTCTCCCCTTCTCTTTTCGCTTCCAGCCCTGCTGCTTCCACTTGGGCATCCACTCCGAAAGGCCGGTGCCGACATAGACACTGTCGGTCACCAGTTCCACCACGGTGGGCCGTTTGAGTTGTTGCAGTCCCTGGACAACGGCCGTCAGTTCCATGCGGTTGTTCGTCGACACAGCTTCGGCACCGGAGTCGCGTGCCTCGCGGCCGCTCTGGGGATGCCGGAGAATGTAGGCCCAGCCACCCGGTCCTGGGTTGCCACTGCAGGCCCCGTCCGTGAACAGCACCACCTCGCCCGCTCCTTGATCCTTCGCCATCGATCAGCCTTCCCTGTTGCCCGAAGTTGGTTGCGTTGTGCCTGGTGTGTGCCGGTTCGCTGGGTGCCTACGCCACATCCCGCGAGCCGCTCGCGGTTGCGAACGACGTCGTTTCGCCGTCGCCGCCATGGATGGTGGCCCCCGTGCCTGCCGCTGCCCCCTGGCCCCTCGACGAAAGACGAACGGGGAGCCGCACGGTGAACCGGCTGCCCCGGCCCAGTTGGCTTTCCAGCGACACGTCGCCACCGAGCAGTCGGCAGAGTTCGCGAACGATCGAAAGCCCCAGTCCGGTGCCGGAGAACTCCCGTGTCATCGCGTCATCGCCCGTCTGGAAGACCCGCCCCTGGCGGAATTTCTCGAAGATGGCCTGCTGCTCCTCTTCGGCGATGCCCACGCCGGTGTCGGTCACGTCGAGCAGGAGATCGGTGCCACCGCCGTCGGCCTCGTCGGCGAGCCGGGCCCGCACGTCGATCCGCCCGCCCTCGGGGGTGAATTTCACGGCGTTCGAGAGCAGGTTGGCAAGAATCTGCTGCACCTTCGCCGGATCCTGCTCGAGTTCGTTGAGCCCTGGACCAATATCGAATGCCAGGTCGATCCGCTTCCGCTCGGCCAGTGGCCTGACCATGTCGCACTGGGCCGACACGATCGACTCGAGCCGAAACACGCCTGGCCGCACTTCCATCTTGCCCGCCTCGATCTTGGCCAGATCGAGGATGTCGTTGATCATCTCCAGAAGCATGCGGCCGGAAGAACGGATGTTTTGCACATAGCGCTTCTGCCGGTCGTCGAGCGACTCGATCGAGCCGAGCACGTCGGAGAAGCCGATGATGCTGTTGAGCGGTGTGCGGAGTTCGTGGCTCATCGTGGCGAGGAAGTCGCTCTTCAGCCGGTTCATCTCGTACAGATGCAGATTGGCCTGTGCCAGCTCGTCGACCTTGTCGTCGAGATTGCCATTGGCCTTGCGGAGGTCCTCCTGGGAGTCGACGAGGCCACGAAGCATCCGATTGAAGGCGACGCCGAGCTCTTCGAACTCGTCGGCCGTGTGGATCTCGGCCCGGGCCTGCACGTTGCCGCGCCGCACCTCGTCGGCCACGTCCCGCAGGTGTTCGAGCGGCTTCACGATCACGTATCGGACGATCGCGTAGGCGGCGAGCATCGCGAGAAACACGGTGATGATCGCCGTGGCGGCGAGAATGGCCCGGTTCCAGTTGATCGCCTTACGGGTGGCCGAGTCGGGCATCACCACCTTCACCACCGCCATGAGATCGTTGTCGGCGAGCAGCACCCTTGGCCTGCCGGCGGGCTCGGCATCGGGGGTGGCCGCGGTGTCGCCGATCATGCCGAGATATTTGTGGCAGCCGGCGCAGCTGCTCCGCCACCGGATCGGCTGGTAGTAGTGGTATTCCGCGTTGTCAGCCGTGCGAAACTCCCGGTATTCCGCGGAGGGCGACGGCGGCCCGCTCTTCGGTGTGGTGTCGGGCCTCCGATCCCGGAAGTAGGTGAGCACGGCGGCGTCGAGGCGGGAGTATTTGCCCCGTTCCTCGGGGGCCGCGTCGGGCTTGAGCAGCCAGCTCTGGTATTGCTCGCTCTGGAGCGTGCGGCTCAGGAAATCGATCGCGCTGGCGTATTGCTGCTCCGGTTCGAGCGTCTTCCAGTGGTATTGCAGCATGATGGCATCGACGAGATGCCGGCCCGTGCTCCGCGTCGTCGCGTAGACGAGCGATTCGGTGCTGCTGCCATACCACCAGAAGCTGCCGGTGATCAGCACGAGCAGGCAGAGCCCGAACAGGAAGCGGCATTTCCGCTCCAGGCTGGTCTCGCCGAGGATGTCTTTGAATGTCTGATAGGCCATGGGGCAACGCTTTCCTCCGCCATGCTACCCCGGCCGGTTTCCCGGGCGAAAGCCGGGAAAATTCGGGCTTCGGGATGCTATCGGTGGCGACGCGCCGCCGGGGACGGCAGAAGGACTTCGTCCGCCGTTCCGACGGCGGAGGGGCTCGTCGCGGTGGCTTTTTCGCCATCACGCGTTGCGGCAGCGCATTCCCGGGCAGGGGCGAAAAATCCAAAAGCTCCTCGAGCTTCCGCCGATCCCCGGCTCGTCGAATCTGAAAGTTCCCATAAAAGCCCCCGGCGTAAGCCGGGGGATCATGCGGGCACGTCCCGTCGCTGACGCTCAGGGCTTCCATGCAACCATAAAAGCCCTCGGCGGAAGCCGGGGGACTCCGGGTTTGAACGCCATCCAACGTGCCATGCTGATCCGGGAACGCCCAACGAGCCGGTGTCCCTGGACTTCCGTCCGAGGCTTTTTGTGAAACCACGCGCCAGGCCCGGAGGGCCGGGTTAGCACCAGCGGCCGGAGGCCCGCCAAGCGAAAACGGCAGGATGCCGTGTTTCGCGTGAAGACAGCTCCTCGAGCTTCCGCCGATCCCAGGCTCGCCCTTTCACGAACACCAACGGCATTACGAGGTGTCCCCGGGAGATGAAAAATCTCCTGATGCTGAGGAGCCGGTCGGAGGCACGCGCAGGAGTCCGGTGAATTCTGCGACTCACGAGCGATGCACGATTCGTCCACGAGCATCCTGTAGCAGAATCCGCCGGCGACGAGCATGCCGCAGC
>Ga0214919_10000597_pt1 | contig 61310 bp, 79 predicted proteins | sample LL1503_MetaG_FD_177994 | JGI IMG/M metagenome (GOLD analysis project Ga0214919, IMG submission 177994) | Freshwater microbial communities from Lake Lanier, Atlanta, Georgia, United States - LL-1503 | ecosystem: Environmental > Aquatic > Freshwater > Lake | place: USA: Georgia | collected... | reverse complement strand
TCAAGTATTTTGATGATTACAGGACCTTGAGGACTCATTCCTTGTAATGTTTCTCCGACTTGAACTCCTTCAGGAACTTGAGTTTTTGGGATTTCGGTAATCAATTCCTCTCGGTATTGACCATAAGCATCCACAGACTCGATTTCAACTGTTTTCTTCTCGCCTTCAGACATTTCAAGTAAACCCATTTCAAAACCTTTGATTAGTTTACCTTCACCTAAAACTGCGGTTAATGGTTCACGACCTTCAACTAAGGAAGAATCGAACACAGACCCATCTTCTAATCTACCTGTGTAATTAACTGTTACGGTGTTACCGTTCTCAATTTTTTTCATTTTTGTATAATTTTAGATAAACATAAGAACAAACAAAACAATAATCAAACATTATTTTGGTATTTCTATTAAATCATACGATGTTATTAATGTAACCGTATTTTTTTCTAACCCCGTATATTTTAAAGACTCCTCAACTAAAAATTGTAATCCCCCAACATTACTTTCCTCAAATAGAACAATGTCAGTCAATTTCAAAGTACAATCGACTTTATAGGTTTTTGTTGTAGTACAATACTTGAATTCATTAACCTCAACTAAAGTTCCCTTACCGTAAAGTAGTTCTAAATCTTTCTGAAAGACAATATTTAGTAGGATTGTTAAACAATTTCTCATATCTTTATAAGTATAGATGTATTTATTAGTATGGGAAGATTAATTATAACCGAACAAGAAAAGAAAGACATTCTTGATAAGTATCAAGACGATACTGACCCAAAAATTTTAACGTACCTTAGAAGACACTGTCCTGTTACGGTAATTGATGCCGAGGTTTATAAAGGTATGCACTATGTTTTAATAGATGATAAAGCATATATCGTTGAAAGAAACAAAAAATACTTAGTTAGTAAGATATATAATTTTATATCTGAAGACTTTCCCGATTATGATGAAAAAATAGTAAGACGTACTATAAAAAAATTCTTGGATTTAATAATAACCAATTGATGTGTTAAGATTTTTATCCTATTATTAATTAAAATCTCAAAATTATGTTTTTAAATATTATCTTAACTTTATTAGTCGTAGTACTATTAACTATCACAATTATGTTGTATATTTGGTGGAAGAAATTTGGTAAAAAAATGTTCGACACTATGTCAAATATGAAGAACCTCATCCCAAAAGACGGAGGACAATTACCGAATAACTTGGATATCAACCAATTATTTTCAAGTCTTAATAAGATTAATCAAAAATTTAAAAAATAAACTATGGAATTTATTAATCTTCAAAACGATTACACTTGGGTTATAAAAGTGTTAGAATCTTGTGTTACCGAATTTCAAATTGATGCTTCCGAAAAAATATTTAAACAGTTTCTTGAGAAGTGGGGAAATGAGTTACCTGACGAAAGACGAGAAAAATTGGTCAACAATTTTGACAAATTAGTTAAGTCAAAAACTGTTGAAATAAGAAAAAACCATTCCCCAAACGTATAGTATAAGTGATTTTTTAAAGGTTTCTAAATTTATTGAACACTATCACTCTCATCTGAGAGCCTCTATATATCGACAAAAAGGTCTGTTATTTTTTACAGACCTTTTTTTATTGGGTAATAATGACTATCTTTGTAAAAAAAATAAAAAACAAATAATATGAAAACATATACACAACTACCAATCCCAACTGATAGTGCTTTTGGTAGAAAAACCTACAATCCAATACGATTACTCAGACGAGCCGTTTACAATAAGTGGCCTCACAGTTTCTTAGATAGAAACATGGACAAGTACATTTTCCTTCCATATGAAAACGTTAAAAATGGGTTAGTGAATTTTTGGACTTGGAAGTCAGTCATTTGGAAAGACAGACATTGGGATGACCATTTCATTTTTGAAGTGTTAAAACAAAAACTCGTTTTACAAAGAAAATATTTAGTGAAGGAGAATAGACACACATCAATACCTCAAACAAACAGAGACATAACCATATGTTTAAACTTGATTGAACTCATTCAAATAGAATACTATGGAACAGAATACGTAGACTACTTTGTTAGTAACTATTCATGGGAAGACTTTGATGAAAATAGTAAAAAATTAGTGATTGATGAAATTTCAAACACCGCAGACAACTACTTTAAAAAGTACCGTTCAACAGTAAAAAGATGCTTGAAAAAAGATAGAGACTTATGTTTCGACAAAAAACGTTTGGCAATGTCTGTGTCACACGAAAACCAAAAAAGATGTCAAGCACTGTTATTCAGAATATTAAACCAAAGAAGTAATTGGTGGTGGGACTAATAAAAATTTTGTTAATCAAAAAAAAATACTATCTTTGTAAGATGAAAACTATAAGAAAAAATATTGACATATTAGCAGTTATTGCTTGGTTTGCGCTATTACTAACAATTGTTCATTTCGTACAATAAAAACAAACTACAATGGGAAAATTAAAAATTACTTTTATATCTGATACCCACAATCAACACAATCAACTCACAAAAGATTTGCCAGGTGGGGATATATTGATTCATGCTGGAGACATGTCAAGTATGGGTTATAAACACGAAATTGAAAATTTCTGTAAATGGTTTGACGGTTTGGATAACTACGACACTAAAGTATTCATTGCGGGTAACCATGATTGGGGATTCCAAAACCACCCTGAACAAACTATGCAAATAATTAATTCATACAAATGGTTTAATTATTTACAGGATGAGTTATTCATGGTAGGGGAAAATTATGATGACATGATTAAAATTTACGGTAGTCCTTGGCAACCTGAATTCTATAATTGGGCGTTTAATTTACCAAGAATGGGAGACCAACTTAAGTCAAAATGGGATTTAATCCCTATGAACACTGATATCCTAATCACTCATGGACCTGCTTGGGGATATGTTGATAAAGTAATTGGTCAAACCAAAAATTTGGGTTGTGAATTACTTGCCGACAGAATTAAAGTTGTAAAACCTAAAATTCATGTTTGTGGACATATCCACTCAGGACACGGATACGTATTTGATGGTGATACTCACTACATTAACGCATCAGTTCTTGATGAGAACTACCATTACGATAACAAACCATTATCTGTTGAATGGGACCCAAAAACTAATGAATTAGTTTTCCTGTAAATTAAAAACCCCCTTAATAGGGGGTTTTTTTATGATAATAATTTATAAAATTCGTTAAAGTGGTTTACCCGGTCCTGTAATCCCAAAATTCCGCCATTTACTCGTTTTGTTACTTGTGTTACGACATCATCTGATGTCCCTTTATCACAAATTGACCAAAGATTGTTATTGTTAAAGAAAAAAGCTGCAGACGCTAATGGATATTTTGTCGCCACAAGGTCAGGATTACTTACACAATCTTCACCAATAAACTTCGTGAAATTAACATAATTGGATTTTCCAGTTAATTGGACAAAACCTCTGCCTCTGAATTTGAACCCTTCTTTAGTTGACTCATCACCATTACCCATTCTTCCACCATAAACTCTCGAAGCAATTTTTTCAGGTTGTTTCGAGTAAGATTCTGAAAGATTGCCTGGAAAGTATCTGCCAAAAATTTTCTTTAATCCATCTGATGAATAATTTAAATTTTCGCTTACGGATTTAAATCCTCCTGATTCATGACTACACTGTGCCAAGAAATGGGCCAACCTTAAATTGTTTGTAATGTTAAATTTAATTGCGGTCTCAGGAATTTGAGAGATTACTGAATCAGGAATATGACCCCTTAATTTTTCAAGACTTAACGGACCTCCTGACGGAATGACTACATCTTCTTTAATGACTGAAGTAATCCCCATTTTCTCTAAAGTTGAGGGTCCTACGACACCATCGGGAGTTAAACCGTTTTTGGTTTGCCATTCTTTAACCGATTTTTCTGTACCAGGACCAAAATTACCATCAGCGGTAATTCCTAATTTTTGTTGGATTTGTTTAACAACATCTCCTTTTGAACCAATTTTATACATAATTACTTTTTTAGATAAATATGTAAAAAAATTAGATTTTCTTAACGGAAATAACCTCAACTCCTCGTCCTTTATTTTTTAAGGTAATTTCTTGTTCGTTTGGATATAAAATTCTGTTTGCGATTGTTTCATTAACATCTACCAAACTTTTAGGTGACATTACCGTAACGATATAATGTTCTTCACCTGAACCTGTGACGTAAGTATGTGATTTAAGTAAGTCTTTTCTATTTGTTGAATAGTGACACCCAAGTTCTTTTGTATTAATTTTATCCTCACCATCAACCGCTAAAATTCTATATAATTTAATTTTTTCGGGTAAGTTTTTAACATAATTGGTAATTTCGTCTAATTCATCTTCGGCATCTTCTTTAGAGAACCCCATATCTTTAAGGAGTCTCATCATTCGACTTTTACTTGATTCTTCTTTAAGTAACTCAATTAATTTCATATCAATAAATATAAAGATAGAGTTATTTGTCCTTACCTTTTCGTTTACTTGGAACTGTTTTTTCGTTTTTATATTTGATTTCGACCTCATAAGGATTTATCAAACTTATTTTACTATCGTATTTCCATATAGAAATACTGTCTTCGTCCTCGTAAACCTTTTCCCACTTTCTGCGTTCGACTTCTTTTAGATTTGTTTTTTTAGACATAATACAAAGATATTAAATTTTTTAATAAGTACCAAACTTATTGAAATTATGATTGACAATGTCATTAATTTAAATAAACATTATATTTATAGATATGAAGATTATTGTTAACGAATCCCAATATACAACCCTTATTAATGAAGACATGGGAGTTTCCCGAGCTTCTGTGGATTACGCTAATTTAATTTACGAAAAATTACGACCTATCGTAATTGACTTTACAAGACATAAAAGACCTGGTAAACAAAAGTTAGTGATTGGTCTTAAAGATATATCAAGAATATGGAAACAAGACCTTGAGAGTTACCTTGAATTTCCTATTGAAGAAATTAGAATCGATTTAAATCTGTATGTTCAAAATAAAAGTCAGATGGCCAATGAATTTTATACAGGAGGGGGAGCAGAACAGATAGACTCTAACGTTGGGATATATTCTTTCATAAAAAGACCAAGTAAGGATTTACCAAAATATATTTTGTCGGAACTTGACGACACATTAAACGCTAAATTTGATTTTGATGTTTATATTAGAAAAGATTTTACGGAAGATTCTATTGATGGATTAATGCACGATTTACTGGATAGTATTTCACACGAATGTAATCATATGTTAGAGTTTTATAAAAGGTCTTTAAGTGGGGTAGGAAGTATTAACACATCGTTAAGTTATTCGGGTAGTAAAAACTACAACATCCCAAGAGATATATACGAAGTTTGGCAAGAATTTACCCAAATGATATATTTTTCTGAACCTTATGAAATGAGAGCGATGGTACAAGAAATGTACGGTGTTAGGTTAAGAATGCCATTTGAAGAATTTAGAAAACACCGATATTATATGGCCGCTGAAGTTATGGAAAAATTTAATGGAGATGTTATGTTTGATACCTTAATTGAAAGGATTGAAAAACAAAATCCAGACAGTATCATAACTATCATGAAAAATCTTTATGATTGGTTTATAACCGATTACTACAAATCGTTAAAAGATGAGGGGTTTCAACCAAATAAACGGATTGAGAAATCTGCACACATTTTGGACCTAATGAAAGGACTCCAACCAAGAATCAATAATGCCGGTAAAAAATTAAAAAGAAAATTCAACAAATTATATTCATTAACACCTGATTAACCTATTTTGTCAGTCCAATTAAAATAATTATGACATTTTGTCAGTTATTTTCATTTGGTACGTAATTTAATATAATGGTATGGACTTGATTCCATAATAAAATTAAATTATAATTATAAAAAATCAAAATATATGGGAAAAATAATAGGAGTGGATTTAGGAACTACAAATTCGTGTGTTGCCGTAATGGAAGGTAACGAACCAGTTGTTATTACAAACAGTGAAGGAAAAAGAACCACGCCTTCAATTGTCGGATTCATTAATGGTGGTGAAAGAAAAATCGGGGACCCTGCAAAAAGACAGTCGGTAACGAATCCTGATAAAACGGTTTATTCAATCAAACGATTTATGGGGTTAACATTTGACGAAAGTAAAGGTGAGGTTAATAGAGTTCCGTATAAATTAGTTAAAGGTGAGGGTAACACTCCAAGAGTATCTATCGAAGATAGAATGTATTCTCCTCAAGAAATCTCGGCAATGATTCTTCAAAAGATGAAACAAACTGCGGAAGATTACTTGGGAACTGAGGTTACTGAGGCGGTTATTACTGTTCCTGCTTATTTTAACGACGCACAACGTCAGGCAACAAAAGAAGCTGGTGAAATCGCGGGATTAAAGGTATTGAGAATTATAAATGAACCGACTGCCGCGGCATTAGCGTATGGACTTGATAAGAAATCTAAGGACATGAAAGTAGTTGTATTTGACTGTGGAGGAGGAACCCATGATGTGTCAGTATTAGACCTTGGAGACGGAATCTTTGAAGTGTTATCGACAGATGGTGATACACATCTTGGTGGTGACGACTTTGATAACACAATTATTGATTGGTTAGTTAAGGAATTTAAAGAAGAAAACAATCTTGACTTAACTAAAGACCCGATGGCGTTACAACGTTTGAGAGAGTCGGCAGAAAAGGCTAAGATTGAGTTGTCATCAACAAGTTCAACCGAGATTAATTTACCTTACATCATGCCTGTAGATGGTATCCCTAAACATCTAGTTAGAACTTTAACTCGTTCTAAATTTGAACAATTGGTCGACAGTTTAGTACAAAGAACAATCGCTCCTTGTAAATCAGCATTAAAAAACGCAGGATTAAAGACGACAGACATCGATGAGATTATTTTAGTTGGTGGTACAACACGTATTCCTGCTATCCATGACGCGGTTAAAAAGTTCTTCGGGAAAGAACCTTCAAAAGGGGTTAATCCTGATGAGGTAGTTGCTCTTGGTGCAGCAATCCAAGGTGGTGTATTAGCTGGAGACGTAAAAGATGTGTTGTTATTAGACGTAACACCATTATCTTTGGGTATTGAAACAATGGGTGGAGTATTTACAAAACTAATTGAATCAAATACTACAATCCCAACTAAGAAATCGCAGGTATTCTCAACGGCAGTTGATAATCAACCGTCAGTTGAAATCCACGTACTTCAGGGAGAAAGAACTATGGTTAGAGATAACCGTACTATCGGTAGATTCCATTTAGATGGTTTACCACCTGCAATGAGAGGTACCCCTCAAGTTGAAGTCACTTTTGATATTGACGCTAACGGTATTATAAACGTTTCGGCGATGGATAAGGCGACAAACAAACAACAATCAATTAGAATTGAATCTTCTTCAGGATTATCTAAAGAGGAGATTGAAAAGATGAAACAGGAGGCCGAAATGAATGCTGAGTCTGATAAAAAGGCAAAAGAAGATGCTGACGCTATCAATATTGCAGACAGTACGATTTTTAACGTTGAGAAATCGTTAACTGATTTGGAAGGTAAAATATCCGAAGAACAAAAGTCTGAGATAACGTCAACTCTTGAAAAATTAAAAGAGGCTCACAGTAAGAAGGACGTAGAATTATCTAAATCATTAGTTGATGAGGTAAATCTGAAATTCCAAAAGATTTCACAGGATTTGTATGACCAAGTTAACGACCAAACAGGTGATATGGAGTTTAATGGTTCCGATGTTGAATTTGAAGAGGTGAATAATAAGTAACCTAATCTACATTGTCAAAAAATCCCTGAATTATTTTTAGGGATTTTTTGTTTGTGTCGATTTTTTTTGTATCTTTGAGGTATGAAGAACGAGTTACCATATTGTAAGACATCTGAAGCTATAATCGGTTATAGTGATTCTATGATTGCCAAAGGTGAAAATAACGATTGTGTTGTCAGAGCATTTGCGTCTTGTTTTGACCTACAATATGACAAGGCACATAAGTTCGTTAAAGAAAAGTTTAATCGTGTTGATAGACAAGGGACAATTCGTACTGTTTGTAAAATGACTGAGATTGCCACCAAAGGTCAACAAATTAACTATAAAAAACTTAAGTGTTTAGGGGATAAAACGGAGTATTCGAATCAACGTACAATGAAATATAAAGTCAAAACAAAAGAAGGATTTGTTATGAGAAACATGACCGTTGGTACGTTTACAAAACAAAACCCTATTGGGACTTTTTTCGTCTTGGTTGATAGACACGCATTCACCATTAAAAACGGAGTTGTTATTGGTAATATGGGAGACGCAAAAAAACCTAAACGAGTAGTTAAACACGCATTTGAAATTAAATAAGATTTGGGGTTTAGATAATTTTGTACACACCTCGTAATAATGAGGGGATTAAACAATCTGATATCAAAGAGAAGATTATTAAATTCTTACAATAATATATTTTCTTGTTTAAGATTGTAATTTATTAAACTTTTAAATCTTTTCAACTCCTCTTTAAGTTCGTTTGATTTGTTAGGTAATGTTTTTAATTTATCAAAGACCTGTTTTAACTCGTCAGTTAATTTAGAATAGTCAGTATCAAATGAGTTAGGCATTTGACTTACAATGTCCGGTATATTATAAGGTTCATAACCAATTTCATACCATTTCCTATTCTCCCTCATCCAATTATAAAATAAAATATAGGCGTTCGCTTTTTGAATGTATTCGTTTATACTAACCACAAATTCTAACTCCCATTTTTTAATTTTTTCTACAGTTCTTTTTTCACAATCTAACTCAACTTGGATACCTGTTTTTATTTCATTAGACACTCTTTCCATGTCAACATTATCATCACCTTCTAACCATTTATCCGTTTCTTTTAAGTCTAAATTTTCTGTCCAAGAACTTACTTGTTCTATAAATTGGTCCATATGTGAAGATTCATGTATTAAAACTGGTAACCATTGTGTTATATCCTTACCTATGGCACAAGCTAAAGTCGAAGTAACCTCATCAAAATAACCATTAACTAACATACCACTACCAACGGCATAAGGTACGCCAGGTTTATTTACGATTAACAATCTAATACCGTTTTGTTTTGTGTATGATTTTAAATCATCAATAAAATTTTTTATTTTTTGTACTTGCTCAGTATCGTATTTACCATAATCTATATCCATATTTATAAATAGATAATATCTTTGGAAAACTTAAATCCCCTCCTTAATTGGGGATTTTTTATTTAATTAATAACGTCTTGGGATGGTTCCTCAGTCGTTTGGTCTTGTTTTTTTTCTTTTTGGATTTGGTTTATAATATAACCCGAAACCGCAAATTCAATACCCGCCCAAATTGCCATATCAGATGATGTCATTGTTGGTAGTTTCTCAAGTAAAAAATAAATCATACCCCATTGTGCGACAATAAATGCGACGCCTGACTCAATTCTTTTCTTAGAAAAATAAGATTCTCCTCCTGAATAGATTTTACCAATCTCACTAATAAACCATTTAATGTTTGTCCACCCTAAAAAATAAGTTTTGTTTTTCATAATGTTTTTATTAATAAATATTTACATTTTTTGGTTTATTACTATTATTCGTATCCGCATAAAAAAAGGGGTAGTAGCGAACTTCCCCTTAATCTTGTTACCATAACGATAACGGTCCTAAAAGCCCTCTTTCGAGGATTACTTTTCTTTAACTAACGTTAAACATCTCTTCAAATATTCTTTAGCTCTTGGTGTTGTTCCAGAATGTTTTAATACTTTCTCAATATCTTTAACTAATTCTTCTCCGTGTTCATTTTCTTTGTACAATTCAATTACCTTATCCATGGCCTTAATACACTCGTTATTTGTCTCGTCATGGTAATTTTTATTTCTAAACCCATTGATATGATTCATTAAGTTGTATGATAAATGTTCTCCACCGTCATTAACGTCATGTAGTCTTAATGTTTTTAACATATCTAAAGTATCAATCATACCATTGATTCCACCATCTCTTTTATAAAGACTTGAGGTGTAGTTTTTAAAGTTCTCAGAAGGACCAACAATGTGGTCTAATGGGATTACATTCTCAGGAACGCATCTTTGTTTTTGTTCACCGTCTTTTTTAGGTTCGATGCGTTGTTCTTCTAAAATATGTTGTCTAATTATTTTACGAAGTTTTTGCTCGTCTATGATAATTTTTTTCATTTGGAATTTCTTTATTTATAAATATTCATTTATTCTGAATTATTCGTCAGAGTCGATATTTATAAAAGGATATACCCAATTATGGGTAAATCAATAAAAAATAAATCTAATTACATGAGGGATGGGGATAGTGATAAAAACATGGAGGAAGATATTTTTGGGGAATCTCTCTGTAAAGTTTCTCATGATAGCGATGTTTTTCAACCCTTTTGGGTTCGATGCGATACAGTACTATCTCTATACTTTGACAGGGAGTTTGTGGTACGCAAATCTAATTTTGTATTGCGTATCGGGACTATTCTTTGGATTATTTTTTTATTTTCGAAAATTATCTAAATGAAACAAATAATATCTGAAATATCGAGAATTAGTGAGATAATGGGGATTAAACCGTTAAATCTTATTATTGAGGAAGAGGATGCAACCATAAGTGAAGTACATTTTAAACGAATAGTTGACTTATTAAAGTTCAATAAAATGTTTACAAAAACTAACGATAGTAATTTAAATAAAATATCAAAATACGCTAAATCACAAATTATTGATTTTAATTTACTTGAGCGGGGATTGATTAAGACTTTAAAATTAAAAGGAAACAAATCAAAAAATGTTTCAGAATACTTTAAATTAGTGTTAAAGTCATTAAAACAACGTCAATCTAATATACACACATCTACTCCAGAAAAAGATGATTTACCAAGTTTAGAGATTCAGGAACCATCTATTATACCTAAAAAAGTTTATAGAGAAGAACTTTATTATTTACAGGTTGAATTATTAAAACTACAAGAATGGTTAGTAAAAACAGGTAAAACAGTTATTATTGTATTTGAAGGTAGGGACTCCGCAGGTAAAGGGTCCACTATCAAAAAGTTTATTGAATTCATGAATCCACGTTTATATAACGTTATCGCCCTTGGGATACCTACACCAAAGGAAAGAAAAAATTGGTGGGACAGATATAGAAACCTAATCCAAAAAGGGAAAATTAACCTATTTGATAGAAGTTGGTATAATAGAGGGTTAGTTGAGCCAGTAATGGGATATGGGAACCCTGACGAATATGAAGATTTTATGGGTAATGTTGAAGGATTTGAACAAGACTTAGTTAAAGATGGGGATTACCTGTTTAAATTATGGTTTTCAATCGATAAAGAAACCCAAGCAAAAAGATTTGATATGAGACAAAAATCCAAACTTAAGTATTGGAAATATTCCCCAAACGATTCTAAAATGCAAGACCTTTGGGACAGGTTCACAGAATTTAAAGATAAATTATTTGACAAAACATCAACTGTTAATCACCCTTGGGTTATTGTCGATTCTAATGATAAACGAATTTCAGGTTTAAACGCCATAAGATATGTGTTACAAAACATACCTTATGACAGAAAAAACGAAGATGTTTTAAATAAAAACTATCCTGAAGCGTTAACGGTGTTAAGACCATAATAGAGTTAATCTTTTTTATCTGAGTCAATTGGGGGTAACACAAATTGTAACCAAATGTCGAATATCAATAAGTAACCCCACCAAGTTAATTTATCAATTGGGTATTCCACAGGGTTTGATTGAGTTAAATACAGTAAAGATATTACTTTATATATAATATAGATTCTTGATACTAATAGTACGAACCCTAATACTTTTGAGAATTTTTCCATGTTTTTATAATTTGATTTCAAAACGATTCTTCATTATTTCAATTTTATCTTCAGGAACTCCGTGTTGATTTACCCCACCATGTCTATTTTCAACAATGACCGTAAATACGGTATACCCATATTGTTCAGCTAATTTGAAGTACGTTTCCATTTCCCACTCTTGTGTGAACGTATTAGATACGGCAATTTCTCGATAAAATTGGTCATTTACTAATGAATCCTTCATATAGGTTTCCACCCTATCTTGACAGAATTTATGAGCGTCTTTAATTTTAGAAACGTCAAATTTATATTCACCCGTTTTTTTATCAATAAAATATTTGTCCGCCTCACAAACTAAAAAGTCTTCACCAACTAATTTTTCTGCAAAAGTTGATTTACCTGACCCCGGTCAAGGCACCCCCCTAACAAGAAACAAACTCTTTTCGGGGGGTGCTATATTTTTTAAAGTGTCCATGTATTTATTGTTAGAGGTATTCTTGATACCTAATGCAAAGATAAGAAATTATAATGGTAATGGATATCTAATTATAAGAAAATTTTAAGCATTTCGGTTATTTTAATCGTAGTTAAACAGACTTTAACATACATGTCAGATAATATTTTAGGGTAATGTTTCACAACATTAAATATATTGATTATTTATTAAATCTTTTTAATGCGTTCTCAGTAATAAAAATAAATTCAGAGTCTTTAAATTCCTCAAGGGTTGACGAATTTGTGTAAGACATTGCGGACTTTAAATAATCTTTAAAATTATCAATCCATGACCCTAAAGTATACTCTACCTGATTATATTTGACAATCCCTTCAGACGTTGTTAGGTTCTTCTTACCCCACTTCCTTTGGACTTCTTTAGTACTCATTCCTCTAAACTCTTTGTAAAAATACTTTCTAGTTTTTGGGAAGGTTTTCCAAAGATATATAGAACGTTCCTCTGACAATGTAATTAATTTAAATAATTTAGTTGGGGAACAAGACTCTAAGGTTTTATTTAATACACCCCCTAACATAACATAATCTGCACCAAGGGCCAACGCTTTAATAATATCATCATAATTTCTAAATCCGCCATCGGCGATTATATTAGTTGTATAGTTACCATTTTTTTTGATTTGATAACATTCGTTAATCAATGATGCCATTGGGTAATGAACACCAGTATTTGCCGATGTTAAACAACCACTTCCACCACCGATACCAACACGAATAAAATCAACACCAAGTTCTGCAAATTTTTCATAGGTTTTTGGGTTTGCAATATTACCAACAATCAATCTATGTTTTGGGGTCGTTCTAACTTCACAGAATTTTTTACATAAGTCGTATAATTTAACCATATGACCATTTGCAATATCAACAAGAATATTAACCTCCTCATTTAACTCGTTATCACCATACCATTCAATAACCTTTTCAAAGTCATCCAATGAAATTGATGAAAATGTTTTACCTCCATGTAAAAATCTTGGTAAACAGACCTCCAATTTTTCGTCTAAGAATAAATTGTAATTCTCTAAATCGACTACCGTATCCATTGGGGATACAAAAATTGGTAATTTATTGTCCTCAGTAAAAATGTTAATTTGTGACCGACTATTAATTGAGGAGATGGTTTCGGGAACTAATGTGATATCTTTAAAGTCAAATTTCTTATTCATGATTAAAATATAACGAAAACGAACATTAAAGACAACTAAAAGTATTTATAATTATGTTAACTGACCAAGAAATTAATCGACTTAATAAGTTTTTAGAGAATAAGACCTTCAATTATCAAGGACTTATGATTTTTAACACCAAAATAATGGTGGATTTAGATTATAAATTTAAAATCCTTGGTTATAGACAAATGATTAGTGTTGGAGAATATTATGATTATATGAAAATTTCCTTAACAATATTTAATTTCAGAGATAAGTTAAGTCAACTAATATTTCATTCCTCAGATACAAAAGAACAAGAGTTTTTGAGAAGTTTTTTTGACGATAATTTATTTTTCTTTAAACAACAAATACTTGAAAGTATCACAAATATTTTGATTAACTTTGACCCCAATATTCGAATTACTATTGGTGAAATTAATATTGATTTACCTGCGAAGGAAAATATACAAGAACAAATGACAAGATACGCGATTAGAAATGTTGTTAAAGACATTGTAAAGATTTTAAAAACCAACGAGGAAGGTGAACATATCTTACCTGATAATGACTATGGTGGTGGTTACAAATTTGAAAAATTTCCTGTCGAATTTTCTGTCGACCTATATGTTAGTCATGACAATAGTTTTAATGGATATAAATTAAATGCCCAATATTCACAAGAAGACGATACTGTTGAAATTAGTATTGTGTATAATCCGTCAGATTTAAAAACATCATTATATGAAATAGTTGGTGAGTTGAATGAGGTGTTGGCTCATGAGTTAGAACATTCGTTACAAGGATACCGAGGAGAATTCGATATGGATGATGAAGAAGAAACTGACTCACTAAAATATTATTTACAGGCACACGAAATTCCTGCTCAAGTATCAGGATTTAAACGACTTTCAAAGTTACGTAAAGTACCGTTTGAAACGGTTGTTAGAAATTGGTTTAAAACTCATGGAGAATTTCATCAGTTAAATAATGATGAACAAGAAATTGTGATTAATAAATTGTTGGAGTATAAAAAGTCTTAGCTCTTATTTCGGAATCGTTTAATCAACTTATTGATTAATTCTTTTAGAATAACCCCTGAAATAGTTAAAAGTCCGAATCCCACCAATCGTTCTGCAATATGGGACGGCTCAACCGAACTAGGGTCCCCTTTAGATAAATTATAAATCATCGGGATTAATGGGATGATGAAAGTGTAACTCATGATATTAGTTACCTTATGAATAGTGACTCCTAAACTGCCAATAAAATCTAAGAAGTCTTCTTTCAACTCTTTGCTCTTTGTTAAAACTGTTTTAAACGGTTTTATTATCCCCTCTTCTTTTATCTTGTTGAATATTTTAGTGACAAATGTTTTATTATCAATATAGTAAGATGCGATAACCCCCATTAAGATTAAACTAATTTCAAGGTCAGAAAGTTCAGGATGTTTACCAGCAAGATAGTCCTCCAACGGACCGACAAAACCACCAATAGTTGCTCCCCAAGTAATTAAAAACTCTAAGTTAATTCCAACTTGTTGAGTGGAATCTTTAATGATTTTTTTAACAAATTCGTAATTTTGTTTAATAACATCACCAAGACTACTGCCCGATTCTTCAGACAATAATTTTCTTTTTTGTTCTTCCGTAATTAAAATGGTAACACTCATACGTTAATAAATACTTTGTTTATATTTATTATCATAACAATATTGAAAAAATGATAAATCCTAAATTAAATGTTGGTGATAGAGTAGTGTTACTTCATATGGATGGAGAGACTTCCGTATCACCTGGAGAACAAGGAACCGTAATTGCTCATTCAAAAGTATTCGGTGATGACCAATATACCGTATCATGGGATAGTGGTAGTAAATTAGCGTTAATCTCAAGTGCTGATTTATGGGATATTCCTAAAGATAGAAAAAAACCTAATTCTATTGAAGAGAGAGTAATAACTAAAAAAAGTATTACTGAGATTGACGACCAAAATAGAGTGTTCTTAAAAAACATAGATATTTTTAAACACTTTAATATGAAGTTTTTAAAGAGTTATTTGATGGACATTGGAGAATCGGGAATCACAAATATGTTAGGGGCTGCACCATACCTGTATATGGGTAAGGATAGAATTAAACACGAATTCAAATACAAAGATATTGACGAGGATTCGTCTGAAAAGGTTTTAGAGAGGGCAAACCAATCCCAATCAGAAATGATTAATGGAACTATTAAGGCGTTAAACGCTCAAGGAAAAGAAGGAAGTCTTGAGAATATTAATACGTACATCTCAAGATATGCCACCAAAGTAATCGAGACTTACATTCATTTATTCTAAAATAAAATCCCAAACATCATTCTTTTTTGTTGGGGTAACATTTAAGTCTAAAAAGACTGCGTTCTGTTCTCCGGCATAAAGACCTAAAATATTATAATCGTAGAATTCTTCAGACTCTTGTTCGGTCATTCCATCTCTAATTTGTAATATAGATAAAATCTTAGATTTTGAATAAAGTATTCGTCTACCATTACCAAATTCTTCAACAATACCAATAATTGCTTCCTCTAAACCATCTAATAGGATTGCTCCTTCAGCATATTCGTCTATATCTATTTTCATAGTTTAAGGATATAAAAAATATTCCATCAAATCAACATATTTATAGTTAAAACAAATCATTATGAACCAATATTTTTTTAAAATGACAAATGAGGAAAGAACTAATATTCTTGACCAACATAAACATGTCTATGACGGATATGTAACAAACTACGCCAAACCAAACGAACAACCATTGTATACACAAGACTTTGCAAATGACAAAGGAGGTATAACTATTAATAACAAAGGTGAAGTCACTACATATAAAAATATGGGAATTAACGAAAGTGTCCTTGAAAATGAAAAAGACGATTCTTATATGATGAGTGTTGGAGAACAATTAGATATGATTGGTGATGGTAACGATGATTTAGAACACGGAACATTTGGTCATGATGATGACGAAGATGATGATAGATTTGTTAAATGTTCTCATTGTAGTGGTGAAGGTCATGATGAATTTACCGATACAGAATGCGAATGGTGTGGAGGGACCGGAATGTCGGACTCATTTGACGATGAAGATGAAGACAGTGAGTTTATGGATGACAATGAAGACTCTTTTGATGACATCCACGCATCCGATTTATTAGGTTCAAATGACGAAGTAACTATTGATGATTTACAAGAACAAGTTAACAAATCATTAGATATGTTCAGAAGATTTAAAAATCTATAACTTTTCATTACTTTTATGATATTTCTTATGTATAATTAAATAATTTAAATTAAGAAAACATGGAAATTAAAGAATTAGTATCGTATTACTTAAATGAAACATCAAAAACTCTTGATGTTACATTTAGAACCACTTTAGATGGTGAGGACGAAATTAGAGAAGATAAGATTAACTTTGACGAAATAACCGATTTTGGTTATAACTTCGTTTCAGATACAACAGACAACTACAGAGAATTACTCGATGAAGATTACGAGGACGATAACTATGAAGAAGACGAGATATTCGTTGACGACCAAGAAGTTACCTCATTCTTAAATGAATACTATTTAATTTACCCAACCAAACTTCCTGACTCAGAATTATTTTAAGGGCCAACCCTTGTTAAGTATATTGTAACGGATTCATCAGAACCCGAGCTACCATTTGGCCATAACCCTGTTGTACGTAATGTTAAACTTTCGACACCATCACTAAGAATTTTAAATGTTCTTGAACTTGAGTTAACATCGAATTGGAGATACCCTAAATCATATATTGTATGGTTCCCGATAGTCTTATAGAAATACTGTTTACCCCAAATTACTTGTCCTGATGGTAAGGTTGTTGGACAAAATGAAATAACAGTATAATCCAAATGCCATTTGGTAAATCCAACACTAACACTATCCATAGGAAAAACGTCATTAGGATTGATGTACATTGTTCCTGGAATGTATGTCGTATCTCCAGGAGAGGTTGAGTTCTCAACCTTAGAGTAAGTTATTCTATCTACAACGTATTCACCACTCAAACTTAATAAAGTTGGCTCAGAATATTTCATACAAGACGTTAAAAACGTCACACATAAGGAAACAAAAATTAGTCTTTTCATAGTTATAATTTATTATTTTACAAATATACGTATTTTTTTTGAAACAAAAATATTTATTACTATGATAAATGATGTTGACTATATAATTTCCTTAATGAAACAGTATACCCCAAAAGAAAATGAGGGGGAACTTGGGGAACAAGACGCCGCGGCATCATCAAGTGGTAAAGGTGCGAAATACCCTACCGTAACCAAATGGGAATCAGGTGTTGCAAGAACAGGTCCGGCAAATCAAATAACAAATACTAAATGGAAGGATATTGTCAAAGTTAATCGAGGAAAGTCTAACACTTTATTATAAACTATGATATTTATAAAATACTAAGATGAAAAATACTATATATACCGCTGAAGAATCTTTAAATGAAATAAGATTACGAATGTCGTATGACCTTGCAAAAACTTTAAACGAAAATAAACTATCACTTATTGAAAATTTTATAGATACATCTACAAGCTCAGAATGTGTTGTAATTACTGATTGGGTATCTCCTGATAACAAATATTTGATTTTACTTGATGAATTGTATGATTTACATTCTAAAAAGAATTTAGGTGATATTTGGGAAAATTTTGACAATTTTAAATTATTTATATCTCATTCATTTAATGTTGCAAACAATGTGCCACAACAAATTAAAGAAAATATTAATAATACTATTAAATCTTTACTTTTGACAGAATCTACTAATGGTGATATGTCAAAACTAAAACCAATCTTTAAACTATTACTTAGTGAATACGGATGGGATGAGTTTAAGGGTGACGTTAAATCGGTGGCTAAGGGGGTTGGAAATTTTTGGGTTGATGCGGGAAAAAAATTTGGTGAAGACATTGTCGACATGGGAAAAACAGGTTGGAAAGCACTTAAACAGGCCGGCATTGCAATTAGTAAACTTGATTTCACAAAAATACTTGAATTATTAAGCAAGGGGGCTCTATATTTAGCTCGTAAAATACGAAGTTTAATGTATAACCCTGTTGGTATTGTTTTAGATTCAATATTGATTGCGACAGGTATTGGAAAGGCGGTTCAATGGATTCCATGGGCGTTTATTGTGGGGGTAGATATATATGAAGTCGCCAGTGGTGATTATGAAGATAAAGATACTCCAACATGGTTGAGGTGGTTACTGATTGGGTGTGATGTTTTAGGATTATTATTTGCTGGTGGAGTAGCTGCAGCTGCCAGAGCGGCATTTAAGGTTTTTAGGGGGGTTAAAACAATGACAGAATTTACCAAAATAGCAAAAACTGCTCCAAACGCAGTAAAATTTATTCAAAAAATTGCCGGAGCTCTGTCTTCCGTTCCTAGACTTTTATCTAAAGCGGTAACTTATTTAAAAACTACAAAATTTGTTAAAGGTTCCACATGGTTATCAGGTCTACTAGGTAAAGCCACTAAGTTTTTAAATGACATGGCAAAATCTTTATCAAAGTTGTCGGTTGCCGCTGGTAAAGGTTCTGCAAAAGCAAAATTATTGGTTCCGGCAATTCCAATTGGACAAACAATTAATACTGGTCTTAAAACAGGTCTTAAAACCGCTGGAGTGGTTACAGTAGTAGATAAAGCGGTAAGAAAAGGAGTTCAGATTTATCAAGGAAAAACAAATGCGGAAGTGGCAAAAGACGAGGAAGACTTAAAATCAATTGAAAATATTAGCCAAAAATATAAAGAAGAGACTGGAGTGTCTCTTGAAGACACATTAAACCAAGAATTCCCATCAGAATAATCAAATAACCTAATATATATATATTATATGAAAAACTTATTATCAGAAGAATTAAAAAGATATAGAATACTTTTTAATTACAACACAAAACTTACCTTAACAGAAAATACTGAAATTATCTCAAAAAACAGTATATTAAATGAGCAAGCAGGTACTAGTATCAAGGCGGCAGAAAAAGCATTAAAGGGATTAGGAACGACCATTGGTAAATTTACCAAGATGGAGGTAAGCGCACTGACTAGAATCTTAGCTATGGATGAAAAGGCCTTTGCTGCGGAACTTCAAAAAGCCATGAAGGTTGACATAAAGGCTGGTCAAAAAGTAATGGTTACTGCGAACGAACTTTCTAAAATTCAGGTCATAAGAGAGATTACAAGTCAAAAACCTCAAACAGTTGCTGAGATGAATCAAATAATAAAAGATGTTAAGAATCAAAATACAATAAAATTTCAAGACCTTCAATTAAAAACCCCAATAAAACCAACTACAGGTGGTAAAGGTAAGACAACAACTACAGGTGGTAAAAAACCTCCTGTAAAAAATACCAAACCAGCCAAACAAAAAAGAATAAAAAAACCGGACCCGATTCCAAACAAACCAACAAACTGGGAACTATTCAAAACAAGAATTAAGGGTTGGAAGACAACAGGGAAAATACTTGCAGGATTGTTTCTCCTTGGAGGTATATACTTAGCATATAAATGGTGGAGCGAATCCAAAGAAGTTTCCTCTATGTTCCCTGACTGTATCCGTAAAAATATTCCAGAGGAAGATTTTAAGAAAATGGTTGAACAAGGTTTAGATTACGTTTTAATTACTGACACAGGAAATGATACTATTGACCAATATGGTGGAGGTAAATTTTTTGACGATAAAAAATTTGTTACAGGAAATGGCAAATATACTGGAACATGGGATGATACGGACAGTGGTATAGTTATCACCGTTGGTGGAACTGATTACGCAATGTCTTGTGAGGGTGTAGAGAATCCTGAGGATTCAGGTACTGATGGTTCAGATACTGATGATAACACAGTTATCCCAACAACAACTACAACAACTACAATTTGGGAACCTAACAGAACTGAAGTTGGTAGTGATGAATATGAAAAATAAAAAAAAACATTAATTAATATGAAAAAAACAATTATATCAGAACAATCGACCCAAAAATTGACCCAACAAAGGGTTATAGACACTAAAGGGGTTACCCATGACGCGGTTTTAGAATTGGCCAAACAACATTGTGACGGACTTACAAACTTTAAATTTCAACGTGCGCACCCCACTAAAGGTGCTGACGCTTTAGCATTCCAAAGAACTGCCGATAAAGGATGGAATTTTATTATTAACAATAATAATGTGGTTACAAAGGAGAGATACGACACCGAAGGAAAACTACTATCTTCAGAAAGTATGTCGGAGTGTCAAAACAACATAAGTCCTAAGATTCCATTACCATGGACTGAAGAACAAGAGAGATTTTTGAGGAACTATAAAACACAAAACGATGACATAATTCTAGAAAAACCTGTTAAGGAACTTGAGCTCGAATACACTCCGATTGATATGTGGGAATTTGACAAAACATTATTCCATAAAGGAACTGTTTTTCTTTACAAACATTCAAAGCTTAGTGGAGTTAATGCCGACCAAATAGAGGCGTTAAAAAGAATTTTTACTGGTATGACTAAAACAATGGTAGAACCTGGATTAGATGACTTAAGGTACAAACAATGGGAATGGGCTACAGATGTTTTAACCCAAAGGATAAACCCTGAGGGGGCTAAGATATTAAAACAAGTAAACGACGCTAGAGCGGCCTCATCATCCCCTAACCCTAAAGATAAAGAACCTCTACGTGTTTGGCCATTAGATGTTAAAAGTCCCGTTGACTTAATTAAAAGTGTTAAAACCGCAAGTAAAGCTATTAAAGACGATAGACTAAGTAGAGAGACTTGTCGGTCAGTAATTAAATTCTTATATAAGAATGCAACGAAGGGGGGGAAAAATACTGCCGTATCAGATGTGGACTTAGGAGGTATGATAGAAGGAGCAAAAAAATGTATGACACAAGGTACTAAATATTTAAATGGTATTGTGGGTATTCAGAATGAAATTAATTATTTACAAAAATGTAATAGTACTTGGTGTACAGGACCATTAAATGTTAAACCTGATGGTACAAAATGTCCTGTAGGTCAATATTATGATATTGATAGAGGAAGATGTATGGGAACACAAACCAATGAAAGTACTCGTAAATTACAAAATTTAATCAGAGAAAGTTTACTTGAAACTAAAAAAACTAAAGAAAAAAATGTTTTAAGTGAGGGTAAAATAGTTAAAGCTAGATTATCAATTATTTCAGAAAATGTTAATTTTAAAACTAAAAAACAAAAAGATAAGTTTTTTGATGAATTACTATCTGAAATGGTTTATTTAAATTCTCAAGGGTTTGACAAACAAGTTATTAATGAAGGGTTTTTTGATATGTTAAAAAGTTTATTAGGCCACACTCCTGATGGTGTTATGGAATATTTTAAAGAATATATGGGTAAATGGTTAGTTGAGCATTTAACTCCTATGGACTCTGAAGGATGGTTTGGAAGTATGATTATTACTGGAATAGGTAATTTACCTATCGGAGACATTCCAAAATTAACAGATTGTAATTATTTAACAAAATGGATTTCAAAAACTGCTGCGGAAGGCACGGTTAGAAAATTAACTCACGAAAAAGGTTTAGACGGAGCATTCTATGATATTCTTAGAAACTCAATTGTTGATATGTTAGACGCAACTTCTTTAGGTTCTAAAATTGAAGAGGCGTTAGGAGGGGTTATATGTCCATTACTTGGAGGAGTTAAAAATAAGATGGAGAAGGCAACTGATACGTTAAAACAAAAAGCGTTAGCCACTTCTTAAAATACCTGTGAGGTAATTACTCACACGGGATAAACCAAACTAAAGAAAGGGGGTATTCCAAATCTAGCAAATTGGGTGTCGAAAGACACCCTTTTGTGTTTTATATGTGTCCTAAATAAAAAAAATAATTATATATTTATTATTAATGAAAATCGCTGTTTGTGTACATTTATTTTATACTGATATGTTTAACGACATTGTTAATTATTTAAATAATTTAAAACACCCTTATGATTTGTATGTTTCATTGGTTAATGGGTTCTTTGAACAAGACATAATTAATAAAATAAAATCATTTAAATCCGATGTTAAAATTATTTTTGTTGAAAACAAAGGAGTTGATATTGGGGGATTTTTAAATTGTTTAAAAGTAATCGATAATGATACTGATTTAATTTTAAAAATTCATACAAAAAAAGGAATTGGTTTACCTAATAATCCTTCCACAAGAGTCAAACGTAGTGGTATTGACGCATCTCTTAGTCATGGTAGACAATGGTTTAACGGATTAATGAAGGGAGTTTTATTAGACGAGGGTAAAGTTAATCGAATTTTAAATAAATTTAAAACCGATACTAAGTGTGGAATGGTTGGATATAAATTATTTAATAATTCTTCCGTTAATAAAAATAATATTATTAAATTATCACCTTTATTCGGTATAGACTCTACGTATCTTGACAAAAATTTTATAGGTGGTACTATTTTTTGGGTGAGATATGATATAATAAAAAAATACTTTACAGAAAATGTGATAACCCAAATAATGAACGATACTCCGCCAGGATATGTTATTGAACCTTCAATAATGCACTCGGTAGAACGAATATTAGGATATGTAGTATCCAAAGAAAATCAAAATGTAATAACTGTAGAATAAAATGAGACATTTAATAGTAACAAGATTAAACCCTCTAAAAACAGTCGTTACATTAATGGGCGTAAAATCGGAGTTTAATACTAATACTTTTTCCATGATATTTTAATTATGGGTATTTATAAAAATAAAAACAACTAAAGAGACAAAAATGATTGGCAATGAAAAAGTGAAGATAGTTTATTTTATAAATTTAAGACCTGGTAAATGGGAAAACATATTAAACGAACAATTAGAATCTTTAAAAAAAATTAAATTGTATGACATTTCACATGAAATATATGCCAGTGTTATTTCTGATGATAATGAAATTATTAAATTTAGAAAATTAATTAATGACAAATATCCAAAAATAAAGATTAAGGATGTTTTTAAAGAAAATGTTTATGAATATGCCGGGGTTAAAACGATATATGATATATCGGATGAAAATTCAATAATTTTATATTTTCACTCTAAAGGTATTTTTTCAGGTGAAAAAAATAATAAAAACAACATAATACGTAAAATGTTATTTAATAATGTAATTATGAATTATGAAAAATATATAAATGAATTTAAAATGAATAAAGACTTGGATGTCGGAACTATATTACCACATAAAAGGGGGTTCGCGTTCTATAATTTTTTTTGGGTTAGAGGAGAATATGTTAAAAAATACATTAAAAAACCTGAAATATCTAATAATAGATTTTTTTGGGAAGAGTGGATAGGTAACCCTAATAGCAGTAAAAAAAATATAATAACATACAGTCCGTTATTATTGTACCGTACTATAGATGATAAAAATAAACTTTATGAATATAGAGATGAACTAATTAAAAATATTAGTTAATTTTTATAATTAGTAGTTATAATTTGTCTATATCCGGATTGGCTACATTGAAACAGGCTCTTTAATTTTGCGTTTGATAATCCAATCCATCTTTCTGCCATCCATCTATTTGTGATATTTAATGATTTAATTTCTGGTAAAGTTTTAATAAATTCTGATTTTGCCCACCAAAAATTACCTGAGAAATGTTTACTCGGGGATTCAGTTAAATTAACTCCGCAAGCGTCATAACCATCATCCAATGTTTTTATACAAGTTTCGAATTCATCAATTATAAAATATTCCATATATTTTCTCCAAGATTCCACACATTTTAAAAGATGAATCAAATCTGTGGAGTTTTTATAAAAAGTTTTATTTTTTTCATTAATACTCACTCCTTTTGAGTGTAAATAATAACAGTAAAAAGTTTCATATTTACTCATTTCTTTAATCTTTTCTAAAGTCCCAAACTCAAATTCATTTTTTTCTGTTATAGTAATAACTATTTTTTTTAATTTAGATAATATATTAAGTATATAATTTAAATCTTCTTTTTTTTCATAAAAAATTCTAACAAATAATTTATTTGTGTTTTTAAATAATTCTGATTCTAATAAGGATTTAATTTGAGAGTCAAGAATTGATTTCCAATCATTAAGTAAAGCGATAAAATAAAAACCATATATTTTCATACTATTATATATATATTATATATATATTAAAAATGTCAGATAATTTATTTTCTATTATAATACCTACAATGTGGAAAAGTAAACATTTAGTAAAAATGTTGGACTTATATCAAAAATCCAAATACGTTTACGAAATAATTTTAATTGATAACGACCCAAAAAATAAATTAGAATTACCTAATTACGATAAGATACTATATTACTCTGAAAATAAAAATATTTACGTTAATCCGGCTTGGAATATTGGTTATAATTTATCGTCTAAAAAATTAATTTTAGCTAATGATGATATATTAATTAATAATCTTGATGATGTCTTAAATTTAATTAATAACTCCGATTACGATGTTATCGGGGTTAATGTAAAAAAGGAGAATAAATTGTCAATCGATGTTGTTAATACTTTTCCGGGAAATGGGTATGGGTGTTTTTTATATATTAAAAATTATAAATATATACCAACAAAATATAAAATATGGAGAGGTGATTATATACAGTTTATAAACGGTAAAAAAAATGGGGTATTAAATAACCCACATATTGGTGGAGATATAAGCACCACTATTGATAATGACCCTGAATTAACTAAAATCGCAAAAAAAGATTCTGAAACATATAAGATAACTAATAAGTTTGAAACCCCAATTAAAAAAAATGTTTTATTCGTATTAGTCAACTATGGTTACGAACAAATTAAATTTTTAGAAAAAGTTGTGTCGGAAATCAAAAATTTTAAAAATTATAACGTAAAAATAATCGTTAACTCAAACGTTGGATTGAATATACATGGAATTGATAAAGTTAATATTTTTAATAATTTATCGGATTATCAATTATTACCTTTAACCTGTAGAAAAACTATTATTGAATATAAAAATCAATATGATTTGTTTGTTTATGGAGAAAACGACCATTTATTTAAAGAGTTTCATTTAGATAATCATTTAGAGTACTCATCAATTTTACCTAACAACAGAATCTCCGGATTAATTCAGTACGAAGAATCTGAAAATGGTTTAAAACATTATCCTGCTTATCATAAAGAATATGAATGGGATTTTTCTTCTGTAGAGGAATATTCTGGTTTAAAATTCGCGCATTTTACAAATCTTCATCAAGCTAGTTTTATTTTAACTAAAGAACAATTAAATTTTATATCTGAAAAACATGATTTTAGTAATTTTTTTGGTGATTCTAATTATAGTTTAAAATGTAAAGTAAATACCGACATTTACCAACTATCAGGTTTAAAAAAAATGATATGTATATCTGAGTTTAAAGATAACCTAATCCACCATTTACCTAATTTATATATTAATGGTGATTTAGGTAGGAATAAAGCACAATCTTCAGATAATCAAAGAATGAAAAGTTCTTTAGTAAAACTTTTTACTAATAAAAGTGAGTCAAATAAAAAATTATCAATAATAATTCCGACATTTAATAACGTTGAATTTATTAAAGAATGTTTATCATCGGTGATTAAGTCAGTAAAGTCGTTGAATTGTGAAATCTTAGTTGGTATTGATGACTGTAAAAAAACCTTAAACTTTGTTGAGAAAGAAATTTTTGACAGTAGAATAAGATTTTTCTACTTCCAAAAAAATGTTGGCCCATATATAGTTAAAAATACGTTAGTAAAAAACTCTAATTCGGAAACAATTTTGTTTTTTGACTCTGATGATGTTATGTGTGAAAATATGGTTGAGGAAATTCTTAGGATGCAATCATTTAATGATTTTGTAAGGCCTAAATATAATAATTTTAATGGTGTGACACCTACTAATAATCCTGTAAATAAAGAAAAACTTTTTGGTGAAGGGGTATTCTCAATTAAGAAATCACTTTTTTTATCGATGAATGGATTTGAGGGATGGAGAACTACTGCGGATACTGATTTTATAGGTAGGTTATATAAAAATAGTCGTAAGTCGATTAATACTCCTACAGTCCTATTTTATAGAAGACTTCATCAAAATAGTTTAACCCAATCAAAACAGACAGGTCATGGGTCAAAAATAAGGTCTGACTATAATAACCTTATTAGAAACAAAAAAACCTTTGGTCCATTACCTTACTTATATGTCTCACCATTCTACGAAGTTTCTGTTGGTCATATTAAACCTATTGAAGTGTTTGACGAGGTTAAACATAAAAAGATGGTGGTTAATGAGGTAGTAAAGAAAATTCTAAGTAGTACCAATTTATCTAAAACAAATATTGACTACGATTCAATAAATAAAATTACTCAACAAAAAGGAGTTTATGTTCCTGCAAATCATATTAAGCCTATTAGAGAAAATAAACCTGTTGATAGAACAAAGATAATTGAACTTAGAAAAGACTCGTTATTATACCAATCTCAAAAATTTGGTGATGTTAAAAAAAGTAAAAAAAGTTCTTCCCCAAATATCTTTAGTGGTAATAATAGAAGAAAAGGTGGGTCGTCACTTTGATTTTTTAAAAAAATATTCCTACATTTACAAAAAATAAAAGATATGTTTGTAATAATTAAACACGTAAAAAATAAATCAGGTATTAAAGTTCCTGTAATTTTAATTAATAGTTATTCCGAAATTTGGGAGTTTGATACTCTTGAGGAGGCAGAATCCATGAGAGTCCTATTTGAACAAAATTCTGATTCGGGTCACAAATACGAGGTTAAGAAAATTTAATCATATGGTTCCGTAGTAAAAGGGATATTACCGTAGATTTCTAATCTTCTATTCCTGGTTCGAATCCAGGCGGGACCACTATTTTAATTTATATGGGAAGTCAAGATAATATATTAGAACAAGAACATAATGAGTTCATTAATAGTGAACTATTTTGTCAAATGATTAAGGAGAAAATTGAAAATTCTCATTATCACAAATATGGTGGGATTGCCCCTGAAGGGTTTATCATAATACCTGAACAAACTTTAGAACGACTAAAAGATTTTGATTATTGGAAGGAATGGATACACGATTCAACAACTTTTAATAAAGATATGAAAGAGGACACAAAAAATATGTGATTTTTCTTGGATAGTCAAATCTTTTTTGTATCTTTGTTCTATGAAACATTCCTTTTTAAAAGACCTTGTAATTGTCGGACTACTAGTTTTAGTTATTGGTGCCGCAGATGAGTTGTTGTCAAAACATAACTACAACTTAAAATGTTTGTTGGACCCAAAAACTTACACTAACGAGCCAATACGTACGGTTAACTCTCCTGTAAATGATACGGTATATATCAAAGGATTGGGCGATTTTAACTCATCTTCTCTTGATGAAGCTAAGAAAGTACTTGAGTCGAAATTTGGGGTGACATGTGTAATTGATGGTTCTGAAAAAACCAAAAATGATATGTATTTTGATGGTACTTCTAAATTAGAAGTAAATAAAGTTATCAAAGAATTAAGGGGACACACTAAAGTCGTTTTCATAACAAACGAATTAATTTATAACAGTCTTTCAGGTAATAATCTTAGAGGGTTTAGTCAACGTAGTAATAAGACCACAATTATTCGCACTAAATCTTTGCGTGAAACGGTTATTCATGAGTTTGGTCACAATTTAGGGTTAGAGCACTGTAAAGATAAAACTTGTATTATGGCGATACATAACGATAAAGAAGATAGTGGTGACTTTTGTAATAACTGTAAAATAAAACTTAAATTAAAATGAAAACTTTTGAAGATTTAGAATTTAGACCTCATCGTAATAGTGGTATGGATGGTGTACAATCAATTATGATGTTTGACAATGGATATGGGGTATCTGTGGTTAAAACTTCGTTCTCTTACGGTGGAAAAATTGGACTATATGAATTGGCGGTATTAGATTCGGGTAAGCATATTACATACAACACGACTGTAACTAGCGATGTCTTAGGACACCTTTCTGAAAAAGAAGTTACCGAATACATGATAGAAGTTCAAAAATTATTAACCTTTAACTTAAAATAATATGCCAGATTTCGCAACCGAGATTGACATCGACCCATATGAGTACGTGTCAGAATGTAGTAAACGAGAAATTAAAGAACTGATTGAATGTCTTATTGATGAAGGTCATATAAATTCAAATAGTCTTCCTGTAGATAAAAATAAGAATCTTTTGGATGAAGAGTGGGATGAGGTTGTTGGTAAGATATTATCGTCTCGTTTAGTTATGAGCCCTGAAGATGAAGAAATGATTAGATTAATATCCAAAAAGTATTAAGACGAATCTTATCCTTCAGGAACTACAATAAGGACCTCAAGCTAACTTAGTAGAAGCGTTGGACTGAAAATCCAAAGGACTTGGAGCGTAACCAAGGGGGTCCACGGAGGCCTGAAATAACAGGACACCCCCCACTCCCATATGGCAGTCAGTCCGTTAACCTGATGAAGTGGGGGTAATATCTTTGGGGCTCGATTTAATCGAGTCCCAAATTTTGGAATATGAAAAATATTTACTAAATTTGTAGTATGAAAACAAAAGAAGAGGCAAAACTTGATTTTGAATTGACTGTCAAACGTCTTAGAGAAGAACGGGAGATTAAACGAAAGGAGTATTGGAATGATTTGAAACCTTTCAATGAACCAAACGACATTCCTGAAATCCCAAGGGTGGATGAAAAAGAGTATAAAGAGTTCTACATCCCAAGATTGATTAAGGCGGGAGCAATCCCAAAGAAAGACTTAATTCACGGTCAGGTTTATATTGGAACCCACAGGAACACAGATGTTGCAAGATGGAATCAGGAAACAAACAAATTTGACCACATGAGATATAAGTTTGGTTGGATGGAAGATGATTGTAATCATTTTGAGGATGACGATGGGTTTGCATTATTTGTTCCGATTAAATTAGGAACTGAAGAAGATTGGACTAACAGATTAACAAAATAAAAACATGACAAAAAAAATGACTCAGTCCCTTAGGGACCAACAAATTTCAGAACCTGAAATAATCGACTTAATTAGTTCTTACCGAAAAATGGTAAAGGCAGGAATCCTAAAAGAAAAAGGGTTTGTTAAACTTTTAATTAAACTGGGAATTGACCGACCAAGTGATAACCAATTCATCCTTGATGAGAATAAGGTATATACGCTTAAGTAAAAAACAGTCTCTTGGTGTAACGGATTAGCGCCTATCGTTACGGACGATAAAGTTTGGGTTCGAACCCTAAGGAGACTACGACATCCGATGTGTGTTCCCGAGCTAGGTCGGGATATTTTAATTCCTCCAATCCGTAATTATTTTAAGAAAAATGTTGTGGGTATTAAAATTAGTTGTATATTTGTAAAACAAACAAACTAAAACATATACCATGACAAACACAATCATCAACGTAACAACAGGAACATTAGCAGGAGATACTTTCTACGGAAACTTTAACACTACCATCAAAGGTAAAAGAGAATCTGTTATGGTGTCTAACCATATCAAGGATTTGAATAAAGAATACGAATTCCGTATCGCAAACAAATGTCAGGCAGGATTTATTAATATCCACGACACTAAAGGAACTGCGGAAGGAGTTATCCGTGGGTACAGTAAGAACTCATTGGCTAACATTCAAGTTAAGAATGAGTTCGGTCATTGGGTGAACGTATACACCACCAAAGGTGGTAAATGGTACTCAATTGACAAAGGGTTCATGGATGTATTGACTGTTGGGACAATGAGAGAGTCTTTCCCTGTTATGTGTGACATGGAAATTTGGACTAAATTTGGAGCAAAAACTTGGGCGGACAAGGCGTTCGTCCAAAATTAAAAAAATAGTCAGGTGGCGGAATTGGTTAGACGTAATCAATAGGAAAGCAATCAGCAACAACTGGTTTATACAGGTTCGAGTCCTGTTCTGACTACAAAAAATTAAAAGTTATGAAAAAAGTATTAATTATGTTGGGGGTTGTATCCCTTGTTAGTTGTTCTGTCGATAAAGAAATTATCGGTAAAAGTGAATTTATTAAATGGTGTGTAAATGGTGATACGATTTATTATGAAAACAAATCTGTGGCGGTTTATGACCATTCTGAATATGAATTAAATCCTGGACATGGTAAACATGCCAAAACTATTCAAGAGTTATCCATAACCCAATTAGTTTTGGATGTTAAGACAGATGAATTAATTAAATATGTTCACACATTACATCAAAATCAAAAAGTAGAAATTGTGGTGCCTCGTCATTAATTGTCCTGATTACACGTTTTGGTTAGTCTACCAAATAGTATGTCCAATACGATGAGAAACGGGATAAACTCCGTATGGAAACGTACATAAGCGTATAGGGAGAACGCTTGGGTAAGTCGGCCCGACCTCGTGAGGACGAAACGATTATTCCTAACCTGTAATGGGGACAACCGTAATACCTGTAAGCTGGATAAATAAGGGTATTTTTAACTTTTAAATAAATTGTAAAATGGAAGAATGGAATCGTAATGAATGGCAAGGAAAAAGAAAAGACCAAATTGAGTATTCAAGAATGGTAACCAGTATTAGTATGGGGTTAATTGTTGTAATTTTTTTGGTTTACGGAATTTGTTCTCTTTGTAGTATAAAGTTATAATCACGCTCGGGTGTTGAAATTGGTAAACAAGACGGTCTTAAACACCGTTGGGAAATCCCTTGGGGGTTCAAGTCCCTCCCCGAGTACCAAGTTAGACCCCTACAAGGGGTACGAAACCGTGATAAGTTAGTAGATATGTCTGCACCGACTATCTTTAAAGTACGCAGGAAACGCGCAGATACCTGATGTCGCTAGCCAATTTCACGGCAAATTTGGTAGTTTAGAAAATTATCGATACCTTTATAAAATAATGTAAAAATTTAATAATATGGAAAAAAATTTAAAATTATATCGTATCTACTTAGATGATGTTCGAACTCCTGTTGATATGGATAATTGGGTTGTTGTTCGTTCTTATGATGAGTTTGTGGAAAAAATAACTGAGATTGGGTTGGATAACATTTCTTTAATCTCTTTGGACCATGACTTAGGTGATACTGCGATGGCGGAATGGCATAAAAATGTTTACCACAACTACGAATTGAATTACGATAACATTACTGAAAAAACAGGTATGGATTGTACCAAATGGTTAGTAAATCAATGGATGGATGGAAAACCTGTCGTTGATGTTGTAGTACATTCGGCCAACGCTATAGGTAGTGGTAATATGACAGGTTACATTAATAACTACAGACATATTAATAGATTACCACAGAATTGTGTGAGAGTAAGAATAGAACATACTGTCTAATTAAAACGGTCTATCTTGTAAATTGTTAGAATCGACAATTTTAATATCATATTTGTAATCTGAGGATATTAGAAGATTTATTTCATATAGAATTTCACTTAAACAAGTGAATTCAGCATACCCAATAAAGTTTTCCAAAGTAAATTTATTAACTATGGGATTTCTGTTAGGAATATAACATTTACCCTTACGTTCTAATAAAGAATAATCTATTTTAAGGATAATATCATATTCGTCCCAAATTTCAGAAGGTTTTGAGCCAGGTCCCGCGTATCGTTTAACTTCGCCGGTATATTCAACATCAACCACTTCTTTTATCCATTTTAATTTGGTTGGTAATAAATTTTTTATTATCTTTGTAGGATTCATTTAATATAAATACTTATGAATATTTTCTTTTTAGATATGGATGTTAAAAAATGTGCGGAGTATCATTGCGATAAACATGTTGTTAAAATGATACTTGAGACCGCTCAATTATTGTGTGGAGTTCATCACATGACCGACCAAGTAACCGACCAAGTACCATACAAACTATCTCATAAAAACCACCCATGTTCAATTTGGGTTAGGGAATCGTTATCTAATTACCTTTACCTATGTGAATTAGGTTTGGCGTTAGGAGAAGAATATACGTACCGTTATGGTAAAAAACATAAGTCTGTTGAGGTGCTTGAATGGTGTTTATCCAATAGACCAAACATTAAAGATATTGGTTTTACCACACCACCATTGGCAATGCCCGATGAATACAAAGTTGATTCGGTGGTCGAATCATATAGAAATTATTATAAAGGAGCCAAGTCGGAGATTGTTTCTTGGAAAAATAGAGAAACTCCTGATTGGTTTTTACAAAAAAAAGAGTTAGATTTGTGCTATGATTAAAATACAAGGCGATAGTAAAGGACGTTTTCCAGATGTGTGGGTTTTTTCGGACCCACATTACAACCACAAAAACATTTGTCGTGGTGTAACAAATTGGCGTTTGCCTGATGGAACGGTTCCTATCGACCAAACTCGGGATTTTCCTGATTTGGATAAAATGAATGCGACAATTGTTAACAACATTAACGATGTTGTGATGCAAGACGACATATTGATTTGTCTTGGTGATTGGTCGTTTGGAGGATATGAGTCCATCAAAGAATTTTGGGACCGAATTGTTTGTAAAAACATTCACCTTATTCTTGGGAACCATGACCACCACATCGATAGAAACAGAGATGGGTGTAGAGGACTATTCAAATCAGTTGAACACTACAACACCCTTACAATGGGTCAAAACACGTTCAGGTTGATGCACTACCCAATTAGTTCTTGGGATGGTCTTAACAAAGGTATTATGCACCTACACGGACACTGTCACCTACCAACGAACATGAGATTTGGTATTGGGCAACGTATGGATGTGGGGATGGATGGTCACCCTGAGTTCCGACCATATCACGTAATTCGTGAGTGTGTTCCGTTATTGAAAAACCGACCAATCAAATCAGAAATTGGTGATGACCATCATACAGATGTAATCGTAAATAAAGATAAAGGATAATGTGTGTAGTCATAATGAAAACCCCCTGTAAAGAATGTCCACACCTTATTCGTAATCGTCATAACGATACGATAGTGGGGTTTGCGGAAAGAACAGGGAAAAGTCATAACTGTCATATGACCGAAGGAAAGAAAGATTTGTGGAATGTTACAGATAAAAAAATAGAATGTTATGGAAGTAAAATCAGAAAGAAAATTAGCGACAATTAGAAAAATAACAAACATTACCCCAATTGATGGTGCTGACAAAATTGAATTGGCGACTATTGACTCTTGGAAAGTTGTTGTTGCTAAAGACGCAAATCATAAAAGTGGTGATATGGTTATCTACTGTGAAATTGACTCATTCTTACCAATCAGAGATGAGTTTGAGTTCTTACGTAAAAGTTCTTATAAGAAAATGGGAGACCAAGAAGGGTTTAAATTAAGGAGTGTTAAATTAAAAGGACAAATCTCTCAAGGGTTAATTTTACCTATTGTAGTATTAAATCCTCCTGACACAAACATTTACGTAACTCCGTTTGAAGGATTGGATGTGACTGAAATGTTGGAGATTGTTAAATACGAACCACCAATCCCTGCTGAGTTATCAGGTAAAGTAAAAGGATTGTTTCCTTCTTTCTTACGTAAAACAGATGAGGAAAGAGTTCAAAACTTGACAAAAGAATACGAAGAATATAAATCATTAGGTCGTAAATTTTACGTTACTGAAAAATTGGATGGTTCTTCCGCAACATTTTACTTCAGAGACGGTGTATTCGGAGTATGTTCTCGTAACTTGGAATTACTTGAGACTGAAGGTAACACTTTTTGGAAAGTTGCCCGTGAATTAAAATTGGAAGAGTGGTTAGGGACTTTGGAAAACAATGTATGTTTACAGGCGGAATTAGTTGGAGAATCAGTACAAGGCAACCCATATAAAATCAAAGGTCAAACTGTGAGATTTTTCAATGGGTTTAACATTGATACTCAAGAAAATATCCCATTTTTAGAATTTGTAGAATTAGTTCAAAAAATGGGATTAAATACTGTTCCTATCTTGGATTACGAATTTCAATTACCTGAAACTATTGAGGGTATGTTAGAATACTCGGATAAAAAATCCGAACTAAATTCAAATTTTGATAGAGAAGGTATTGTGGTTAGGTCGTATGATAGAACCATCAGTTTCAAAGTAATTTCAAATAAATTTCTTTTAAAATCGGAAAATTAAGAGTACATTTGTAATATGTTAGAAAAATTAAATGAGTATTTTGAAAAAGGGTTGGTGTACAAACAAGTACACCCAACTCTTCCTTTGACTATATGGAATTATACTGAAAAAGTACAATACGAAGGATTGTGGGATGAAATAACTTTACAAACTCGAGGACTTGTAACCGATAACGAAGGGAATGTTGTTGCTCGACCATTCAAGAAATTCTTTAATATAGAAGAGAAAAAATTCACCGCAACTGAAGAGTTTGAGGTGTATGAAAAAATGGACGGTTCATTAGGAATATTATTTTTCTATGAAGGTAAATGGATAGTTGCCACTCGTGGGTCTTTTACTTCTGACCAAGCGGTGAAAGCTCAGGAAATACTTAAGTCAAAATACATAGTTGAGTCAATACCAAAAGGGTATACTACTTTATTCGAGATAATATATCCTGAAAATCGTATAGTCGTTGATTACGGTGATGAGGAGAGTTTGGTAGTTTTAGGTATGACTAGCAGAATGTCAGGTAAAGAGATGGACTATGATTCATTACTAAATGTTCATAACGAATCTGGTATGTCCGTTGTTAGACGATACGATGGGATAAAAGATTACTCTTTCTTAAAAAATATGATAGCCGATACTCACGAAGGATTTGTTGTTAAATTTTCAAATGGAGAAAGAATAAAAATAAAGGGAGACGAATATCTTCGTTTACATAAAATAATGACCAACTTATCTACTACCGCAGTTTGGGAAGTTTTAAGTAATGGAGGTGATATGGAAAATTTGTTAAAAGATGTTCCTGATGAGTTTTTCCAAAAAATAAAAGAATATGAAAGAACTCTAAAATATGGGTTTTATCAAGTTTCTGAATATTGCGGAAAGGCTCACGACTATTTTAGATATGGAAAATATAATGATGTGGACCCTGAGCCAACTAAAAAACAGTTTGCTGAGCATGTCATGAAAAATTGTCACCCACCTTATAAACCAGTTATGTTCTCAATGTGGGACGGAAAACCATATGACCATATAATATGGAGAATAATAAAACCTGTATTTAGGAAACTTTAAAAGTATGACGTAATGTCGTACTTTTTTTGTTTTACAGGTATTTATTAAGAAAATAAAAACTTAATAAATTTATATTAATGTCGAACGAAGTAATTGTTGCCTTTATAACTGGGGTATTAGGGCCAATGGCTCTATTATATTTAAAAAATGTTTTAAATAAAAGAAAAACCAAACCTGACATGGTGATGGAAACGTTAAAGGTAAGTGAGTTGATTACTGCGAAAATTGACCATATTAAGGAAGAATTTAAATCGGATAGAGTATGGGTGACTCAGTTTCATAACGGAGGTCATTTTTATCCAACAGGTAAGTCGATGGCTAAGTTCAGCGTAATATACGAATCTGTTAATATTGGTGTTGGCTCAATTCAATCAGGATTCCAAAACATCCCTGTAAATCTTTTCTCTAAATCAATTAATCAGTTATTAGAACATAATCTTATTGAAATTCCTGATTTTAAAGACGAAACAATTGCAACATATGGTTTAAAATACGCGGCAGAAGAATCAGGTTGTAAATCGGCTTATTTATTTTCAATTAAAACTATTGATGGTAAATTTATTGGGACATTAGGTTTAGATTTTACAAAAAGAAAAACTAAACTTGATATGGAGTCTATCAATCATTTATTAGTTCACGCAACTTCAATTGGTGGTGTTTTAATGGGACATTTAAATGACCACTAATAAAATTAAAAAAATGATGAAATAATGAAACTATCGAACCCAATACCTAACGGACGAACCTCAACCCCCTACATGTCAAAGACAGTTGAAATTTCGTCATATAACTCTGACACAATATTTAGTCCTGCTCAAGGTACTATTGTATCGTCAGATAAATTAAAATGTGATGGAAATATTAAAATTGAACATTTTATTGATGGTGAAACATATTATTCTAATTTTTGTAAGGTTAATAAAATAATGTCATTTAGAGGTAATCAAGTTAGACAAGGAGAATTAATCGGAACTGTTGGAGACTTTCCAATAGAATATACTGTAACAGATAAAGGTGGAAATAAATTAGACGTTAGTAAATTTTTATCAGGAGGATTTAATAAAACTATTAATAAAGATAATGTTAAAGATAAAAATAAAGATATATTACCGACAAACTTTAATTCTAATTCTAATAAATCATTGCCCAATCCTTTTATGGATTTACTTTTATCCCCACTATCAATTATAAATAAGGCTTTTTCTGAAAAAAGTAGTATTAGTAAAAAAAATAGTGTTAAAGAAGAGATTAATAAGATTAAAAGACTTATTAAATAAAAAAATCCCCTTATTTCTAAGGGGACTAAACGAATTACTTTGTTTTAACGGTGTCAACTGTTTGAGTTACCACAGAATCAACGGTGTTAACTAAGACAGAATCAACTGTTGTTGTATCAGTCGCTGGGACTTCACATTTTGTGGTCGACCCACCGCATGACGATAACATTACGCTACCTGCAATTACTATTGCGAAAATTACTTTTTTCATAAATTTGTTGTTTTTATTTGTACAATAAATAGGCCTCTAATCACGATAAGTCAATTTATTCATTACTTTTTTTAAATTTATTTTTTATAAAAAATACCCCACAGGACTTGTCAGATAAGATTTTTTTATTACCTTTGTAAAACATTTGAAAGAAAGGGAGATATTTATACAACACCCTTTTTATTTAAAAAAAAGTTCTTTTAAAATTTGACAAATTATTAACCATTTAGTATACTTGAAGTATGAATAATGAAAACAAAACAGTAACAACTGAAGATAACGTAATGTATTACTATTACGTGAGTGGTGTAAAATATTGGACTCCGAGTCCTGTTTTCGCACAGTCACGAGCAATGTTCTACGGTGACGGAAATGTATACGTTGAAAAAATTAATTAAAAAAAGATTTGGTAAATCAAAAAAGTTTACCTACTTTTGTAAAAGAAAAGAGATAGACAAACATTAAGATACAAGTCTCAAAAAAAAATTAAAAAAAGATTTGGTAGATTGAAAAAGTTTACCTACTTTTGTAAAAGAAAAGAGATAGACAAACATTAAGATACAAGTCTCAAAAAAAAATTAAAAAAAGATTTGGTAAATCAAAAAAGTTTACTTATCTTTGTAAAAGAAATCGGAAACGTCCGAAAATGTTCTTTGAATTATTGTATTATCCAGATTAGATGAAAGTAAATTCTTCGGAATTATGATAGTCTAACAAATGATAGTCGGCCGTGTATGGTCGTTAAATAAACCACGAAAGTGGGATAAAGTGAATCTGCAAGTGTTAGTAGGTTCGCGTCTTGGGAAACCGAGGTCGAGTACACAAGTGGGATATCATCCGACCTTTAGTACTGAGGGCGACGCTTTAGGGAAAGTGGTTGGGTGGAATGGCGATGTGGATTGTCAGTCTGAGGAGGGAACTCCAATAAGAATAACCCATAGGTATCAAGCAAAAAATGTAGTTTCCAATTACATAATTGCGGGTACCAATATAAGAGGGGACTTAAAACCGAAAGGTAAGATAGAGAACGAGTGGTGTCGCTACTGTCCTTATCAAAGACTTACCAAAGTCTTGGTACGAAGTAATCTTAAAATATGGAGATGGGGACATCTCACAGAGTAGTTTGGTATTTCGTTTTTTAAAAAAGAACGAATCCTTCAACGGACCGCTACTTTGATTCATCCACAACACGTAACTTATTACTAAATTAAGTAAAATTAACTAAAGATAAGCAAAAGTGTCCGTTAGGTATCAGTGAAAGGTGACTACATAGTAATGAGCCGTTCATTGCACATGAAGACCGCAAGTCTGACTGTATTCTTACCAAAAACCTCTATTCCCATAAGGAAGAGTCGGGGAGGCATCTTCGAAGAGAGTTAAGTAATAAGAGAGTAGCTGATATCTCAAGTAGTGATTGGTCTAACCAATCGTCACTGAGGAATACTTCTCAAAAGGAAGTGGATATGTAGGGAACCAATAATCCTACTAAAGTTTCTCATAAACAGGTGTAATCTCAGCCTTTTTTTAGCCAAATATTGCGGGTTATGGAAGTGGTCTATCCGCAAAGTCTCATAAGCTATGAATCGAGGGTTCGAATCCCTCACCCGCTACTAAGTGACTCCGTACGTGTTTTTTAAATCATAACACCCACCACGAGTTTAAACTGATGGAAAACATAATGATTTGGGTCTTTACGTGATTACTCTATCTTGTGACTACACGATTCTACCTCATAGAAAACATAAAAAGTGATAAGTACCAACCTGTCTTTGACACGACAACCTGGGGTTATAGTGGTAAAAATTGTCAGGACTTTTTTATAGGATGTGGATTTTGTTATAACCACGTCCCCTTTAAGTCTTAAAATTAAAAGGGGGATAAACATACAAACGTTTAGGTCGTACACCAGTCATAACTCACGACAGAAGTTAGGTAGAGGTTTCACTAATCACTACTTCGGGTTGAACTTACCGAGTGACAAAGTTTAGGCTAAAAGGGGGGATTTTGATTAGCCATCATTATCTCCCCTTTTTTTATTTCCTTTAATTAAAATTTCCATTATACTTTAGTACCCTTGAGGTATAAAAAACAAAATCTTAAAATAATGGAAACATTTTATTTTACTTTAGGTGTCCTTTCGATTATTGCAATAATTTTTATTGTTGCTCTTGTTTGGGGGTTAGTTAAGGTTGTTAGAACAAAAAAAGATTTGGAAGATTTCAGAATATCTTATGAGAGGGATGTAGATTCCAACCATAGAAGATTAGATGAGAATAGACGTGAATTAGATGTCACCATTAACAACATCTACAGACGTATCGATGAATTTCACCAAGAATCTAAAAGTCATACTGACAAACGAGCTGACCAACTTAGACAAATTTTGACAGAATCAAAATCCTAACACAAAACCTCATCTTCGGATGGGGTTTTTTTATGATTAAAAATTTGTTCTCTTATTAATTCTTAGTGAATGATAATTAAATACGATAATTTTTTAATACAACACGCGTATTTATAATTATGAGAAATATAATCTTATCCATATTATTTTTTTTTATTTTTATTCAATCATATTCACAATGTAACGGACCTCAAAGTTTTACAATGACACCTGTTGCACCTGCTGGAGGATATTTACCTGGTACCACGGTAACAGTTTGTTATACTATGAGTAACTACATTCAAACAGGTGCTAATTGGTTAGAAGGATTTGATTTAAACTTAGGTTCAGGATGGACAAGTCTAACACCTATAACACCCCCATCAAATTGTGGTGGAGCGGGGTCAGGAGGACAGTGGATTTGGTTAAATTCTACAACAAGTACCGCATTACCCATAACAACAGTTGGTCCTGGATACTTTTTTGATTTAAATAGTAATGGAGTTGCGGGGGATGATTTTGGAGATAATAACGTAGGTGGTTGTTCGTGGTCTTTTTGTTTCACGGTAACGGTTGTGAATATCTGTACTCCACAAAATTTATTAATACAAATAACCGCAGGGTCCGATGGAGTTTGGGGAAGTTATACAAGTACGTCATGTGACGTTACTACACCATTTACGGTTTACAGTGGGACCAGTAATCCGTCTTTACCAACAATAGGACCAATAAATCATAATTAAAACAGAAAAAAAAATGAAAAAAATCTTAGTTATTTTAACAATGTTAATAAGCTCAATTACTTATGGACAATTTACAACAATAAATCCTGATACAGTATGTATTAATACTAATGGTTCTATATATAATGTCACAAATACTCCAGGGTATGTTTACACATGGACAGTTTTGGCTCCTGGAGTTGTAACAGGTGGCGCGGGAACCAACCAAATTAATGTTAATTGGTCTGCGGCGGGGTCAGGATTAATCCCAACCGCGGTTACTGTTTATGCTACGGGACCAGGTGGATGTCAAAGCTTACCTGTAACTCTTAATGTGTTCATTCTACAAATAATCCCAACTATAACTCCAATCGGACCATTGTGTTCAGGGTCACCTTGCGTGAACTTAGTGGGGTCTCCTGTTGGAGGTGTTTTTAGTGGTACAGGAGTTGTTGGAAACACATTTTGTCCTACCACATCAGGAACTTTTACTGTGACCTATACGGTAACTCAAAATGGGTGTACATTTACCACGACAACAAATGTTATTGTAAATCCAATTCCAACACTATCTCCAATACAACACAATTAATATGAAAAAAATATTAATCATTATATTCACTCTAATAAGTTTGTTAGGGTACTCCCAACAAAAGATTGAACTATGTAGTGATGGTGTTACTATGTTTACCTATACGGTTGATTCGGATGTCTTAGGAGATTTTGAATGGTATATTGATAATAGTGTTAATGTTGGGCCTTCTTTAGTTGTTAATTGGAATAACTATGGGTTAGGTTTCCATTATATTAAAGTTCTACAAAATTCAAATGGTTGTCCGTCAGATACTATGTATTTAATAGTTGAGGTCGTTGACTGTCCGTATACAACGATGTGGGCACCAAATTGTTTTACTCCAAATGGTGATGAATCAAATAACACATGGGTTCCTATTGGATATAATTATTTAACCCCTCACTTTATTATTTTTAATCGATGGGGAGAAACCATTTTTGAATCTTTTGATTTACAACATGGTTGGGATGGTACGTATAAAGGTATGATGTGTTCTGATGGTGTTTATGTATATCTATTGGATTGGAAGGGTATCGATAATATACATTATAGAACTAACGGTCATATCACATTATTAAAATAAAAAACCCCATCCGAAGATGAGGTTTTAGTTGGTGGAGGTAGCGGGTCCGAGCCCGCGTGTTGCCCATCTTGACTACTAAGGACTACATGCTTAGGACATTGTTTAATCTAACAATCCGAAATCCCACAGTTCCCTTATTATACAGTTCGGTTTACTGAGAACTTACCCTCTACCATCTGATTATCCTCTGATTGGTTAGAGTTTACACCTTTTATGGTAGATGTCACACCATGAAGACCGTTCTGTTCCTAGGTATAAGTCTATCCACCCGTTGTTTTTTTCGCCTTAGGCTACTGAAACACTTTCCTCAGTACGGATTAATCCTACTGCAGAAAGTTTGTTGATAACGTTGCCGTGTATCGATTTGAACCAGTTTTACAAGGTTAGCTCAGCCTTGACATGCCCCGAATAACCAACTATGTCAGTCAATTCCAATTTACCCCCATGATGTTAAAGAACTATTGTTTTACAAATATACAAATAAATTCGATAATAACAATTTTTTAAAGTATTTATTTGATATAAATATGGCAGAGACAGAGGAAAACAAAAACGAAGCTTATGACGGTAGTCAAATCTTCTATCAAGATGATAAGGTTATGTTATTGAAATGTAACACTTTGGAGTCCGCAAAATACTTTGGTCCTCCATTTTTTTCTAAATATTATAATAGATATAGTGATGCAGACAATTATATTATTGTCGATAAAGAAGGTGATTATCTTACCCCAACATTATCATATTTGATTCACAAACCACATCGAGGACTAATAGAATATTATAATTATGAAAACGATGATTTAACAATTACAGATATCCTTGAGAGATTTCCTGAGATTACGGATAAAATTTACGAATTGATTGGTGTTAGTAGTACCTATAACATATTAAAAAGAATTAGTGGTGGGGAAGACATTAATGAGTATAAATTCTCCCATATCGATGATTTAATTGGGGGATTCAAATTTAACAAGAACAACCCTGGTAAAAGTATGGTTACACTTAAATTTGATGACAATGAGGATTATTTTAAATTATTTGATTTAGGGGAAGGAGATTTATGGTTTTTAAAGGCATTATTTAGTTCATATCATTACGACTCTATTGGTTTCTACCATAGTGATATGGGATATCAGGATTGGGATGAGGGTTATTTAATGAGGGACCTTAATGAGGAAAACATTGCAATAATTAAACAAATCTTAATTTATATTAACCCCAATCTTGCCGAACTTAATGATGATGACCAATATAAGAAGGCATCGGTATTATTGAGAGACACTTTTCGTAGACAAACTGAGAATATTATTGATGATTATTCTCATGAAAAAGATTCTGCAATGCAAAAATCCGCTGAGGAGGAAATACGAGATGAATTATGTGACCCATTCCAAAATTACGGGTTATTTACCAAGTCAGGATGTTTCTACACATATGTAACAACCGTTAATGTCTTGTTGGGTATGTACAATATTTCGAAAGAAAGACATGTGGACTTAAAAGGGATGTTATCAAAGATTGGTCATACTCTATCGGTAGGTCCATATGAGGAATATATGTACGATTATGGTAGTGGTGATTTTGATATCGATTCTGTTAATAGAAATGCAAAGTATGAGTTAGAAAAAATATTAGAAGAAATTGAGGATAGTGATAAGTACCCAAATCTAATTAAATTTAGAGAAATGGTTGATGAGGTTTTATCACAATATCAATTAAATAAATATTATGATTTAAAAAGAGGAACTAACACCGAAGGATTTCGTATTACAAAATTAGACCCTGCAACTAATAAAATATATTTAACTTACCATAAATCAGGGTTAAAACAAGGAAGTCAATCTGAAGTAAGGAGTTATACTCTTGAAGAATTCCGAAATTTTTTACATAATCCTGAATTATTTGAAAATAAAATCTTAGATTTCCGAAAAAAAGCTTAACTTTGTGTTATGCAAAGAGACTACGAACTTTTAAAGAGTGTTTTGTCCGTTCCATCCAAAACGTACCAAGAAGAACAAATGGTTGAGTTTATCACCAATTGGTTATCTGAAAACAATATCCCGTTTTTTGTTGATGGAATGTTTAACATTTACGCGACAAAACAAACTGATGAAAATATCGAATATTTTCCATGTGTTGTCGCTCACACCGATACTGTACACAATATTGACACAATCAATATTCGTGAGGGGCTATTACCAAACGCTCAGAATGAATTGAAACCGTCCTTAAAGGCCTATAATGATAAGGGTAACCCAACAGGAATTGGTGGTGATGATAAATGCGGTATCTACGCTTGTTTAGAGTTATTGAAAGAACTTCCTAACTTAAAGGCGGCGTTCTTCGTATCTGAAGAAACAGGGTGTCATGGGTCAAGAAAGGCCGATAAAACATTCTTCACAAATGTTGGGTACGCAATTCAATTTGACGCTCCTGGCAATTGGATGGTTTCCGAGTTTTGTATGGGGGTTCAATTATTTGACAGAGGTACAGAATTTTTCACATCTTGTGATGAGGTATTGACCGAGGGATTTGAGAAAAGACAAAAATACCAATCTCACCCTTATACTGACGTATATGCGTTAAAACAACTTTTTGATTTTTCATGTATTAATTTTGCTATCGGGTACTATAACTACCACACACCAAACGAATATGTTGTAATCGAAGATGTTTACAGTGGAATCGAAATAGGTAAAAAAATGATTGAGAAATTAGGATATGTAAAACATTCCTTTACACCTAAACCAAAAAATAGTTACACACTATTTGATTAAAAAAAAAGGGGAATTAATTTTCCCCTTTTTTCTTTTTAGTCTTTTTAACTGTTTTTAGTTTAACCTCAGTGTTGTCAACATATAGAACATAACTAATATCCTCAAGAACGGTTCCTTTTAAAACTTCTTCAGAAATAAAATCCTCAACTTTATCTTGGATTGCTCTCTTCAGTGGTCTTGCACCATAGGTCTCATCAAAACCAACTTCTGAAATTAACTCCAATACGGATTCATCGTAAGTTATGTTATATTTTAACTTAACTAATCTTTCACAAAGTTTGTCCATTTCTAATTTAACGATTTGTTTAACCTCATCTCGTTTTAGTGTGTTGAAGATAACGACCTCATCAATTCTGTTTAAGAATTCAGGTGCGAAGAATTTTTTAAGTTCCTTTTTCAACATGTCTCGTTTATATTCTTCCTCAACATAAGTATTTGTTGACGATTTAAATCCGACACCTGTCCCAAAATCCTGTAGTTTTTTAACCCCAATATTTGAAGTCATAATGATTACACAATTTTTGAAATTAATTTTTCTACCTAATCCGTCAGTAATATGACCATCATCCAACACTTGTAACAACGTTGAGAAAATGTCTTTGTTCGCCTTTTCAATCTCATCAAATAAGATTACAGAATAAGGTTTGTTTTTAACCTGTTCAGTTAATTGTCCTCCTTCATCATAACCAACATATCCTGGAGGGGCTCCGATTAAACGAGATATGGTATGTTTTTCTTGGAATTCTGACATATCCATTCTAATCAAATTTTCTTCACTACCAAACATTTCTTTGGCCAATTGTTTTGCTAAATGTGTTTTACCAACACCTGTGGACCCCAAGAAAATAAATGACCCAATTGGTTTGTTAGGGTCTTTAATACCCAATCTATTTCTTCGAATAGACTTTGCAATTCTTGATACCGCTTCAGATTGACCGATAACCTTACTACCCAACCTTTCGTCTAACTTGGCCAATAATTGTGTCTCATTAGCGTTTAATTTAGACAGTGGAATCTTAGTCATATTTGAAACGACTTCGTACACCAACTCAACAGTCACTTCTTTCTTTTGAGTTTGTAACTCAGACTCAAATTTTTTCTTTTCCAAATCTAATTTGTCTAAAATTCTTCGTTCCTTATCTCTTAGACTTGCCGCCTCTTCATAGTTTTGTTTTTTAACAACATCAAGTTTTTCTTGTTTAATGTCATGAGCTTGTTCTTTTAACTTCTCAATTATTTCGGGCATCTTTACCTCAACCTGACTTCTTGCCCCAACTTCATCAATAATGTCAAACGCTTTATCAGGGAATTCTCTATCTGTGATATATCGTTCAGCCAAATCAACACATAGTGATAAAATTTCGTCAGAGTATTTTACTTTATGGTAATTTTCGTATCTCTCTTTACTGTGTTGTAGGATTTGAATTGTTTCCTCTTTTGTTGCGGAATCAACAATTACCTTTTGGAATCGTCTTTCTAATGCTCCGTCCTTCTCAAAATTCTTACGATACTCGTCTAAGGTTGTTGCGCCAATACATTGGATTTCTCCTCTTGCAAGAGCGGGTTTAAAGATGTTAGATGCGTCCATTGAACCTGACGAATTACCTGCTCCAACAATGGTATGTATTTCATCAATAAAAATAATGATACTTGGGGCGTTTTGTAATTCTTCAATAATTACTTTCATGCGTTCCTCAAATTGACCACGATATTTTGTGCCAGCAACTATTGAAGTCATATCTAAAGATAATATTCGTTTGTCCATTAGATTTCTTGGGCAATCTCCGTTAAAAATTTTAATTGCCAAACCTTCAACAATTGCGGTTTTACCACAACCTGGTTCACCAATAATAATTGGGTTGTTTTTTTTCCGTCTTGAAAGGATTTGAGCAATTCTTGTTATTTCTCTTTCTCTCCCAATCACAGGGTCTAATTTGCCTTGTTCGGCCAATTTAATTAGGTCTCTACTAAAATTGTCTAAAACAGGTGTGGCAGAATCACCACTACTTCCTTTATCTTTATTAGGTCCGCTACTATCTTTTGATTCTATCATGTAAGTGTTTTTTTTAAATATAATCTTTAATTTGGTAATTTCAACTCAAACAACCTTATATTTATAAGTATGGATATGATGAAACATTATACAAAGTACATCACAACTTTAAGGGCTGATGAGGACCTATTGGAAACTTACCGTAATTTACGGAGAGCCTTTCAAAGGGAAGGGTGGACTCAAAAAGACTTGGAGAAACCACCTTACTACCCAAATGATATCATGAGAAACTACCAAAGATTTAGTTCTTTACACTCAAAATTATTTCAAGAATTAAAAGGTTTCTTCCCAGATATTGACCATAATGAGTTTGTTAAGTATCTTGAAAATAAAATGACATTAATCGATATAGAAATACCTTTAGAAAATGGCAATAAAGAAAGAACAGATAATCGGGACGAAGATTATTAATGAGATAGATTCAAGTAATCTAACAAAAACGGAATATGACACCGAAAGTAAAAAACTAATAATTGAGTTTAAGAACGGTATGAAATACGAATATGATGAAGTTCCTCATCAATTGTATACACAGTTTAGAATGTCCGAATCACAAGGAAAATTCTTCAGTACTAAGATTGCTAAAACATTTAAATATAAAAAACTGTAACAAATTGAATTACTCAAATATTTATTTTTGATGAGTAATTTAAAAAACATTTTAAACAGTTTTCATTTAAAGGATGAATTAAATCCAAAGATTTGGAAATCGTCCGGAAATGACGAAAAAACAATGGTCCCTAAAGTTAGAGCTCGTCTTCTTGACATTGCTTATGAGTTCATAGAATTCCTTAAAGTTGATGTTGTTGTGTCGGATATAATTATGACGGGGTCTTTGGCTAATTATAATTGGTCGACCTTTTCAGATATTGATTTACACATCTTAGTTGACTTCAATCAATTTCCAGAATCACAATTACCGTTGTATACTGAGTTATTCACTCTAAAAAAAACAATGTATAATGATAAACATAACATAACAATATACGGTTATGAGGTGGAGTTATACGTACAAAACGAATCTGAAGCACATTTTAGTAGTGGTGTCTATTCTGTATTACATGACGAGTGGACAAATAAAACTAAAAAAGAAAATGTTGAGATTGACACAAATTTAATTAAGAATAAGGCGACCAAGTGGATGGAGATTATTGATGGGGCAATTGAGAACGCTCAGGATGAACCTCTTGATGACGCAAAAAACTTAATTCAAAAATATAAAGATAAGATTAAGAAATATAGAACTTGTGGATTGGAAAAAGATGGAGAATATTCAGATGAAAATTTGGTATTTAAAGTTTTAAGAAGAAACGGGTATATCCAAAAATTATTTGATTTTGAAAACGAGTACACTGATAAAAAATTATCAATTAAAGAATCGACAACAAATATTGGTGGAACTTTTAAAACTGATTTAGAAAACGGGCCAAAAAACCATGGAGGAAGAGCTCTTGGTAATTGGGAGTCCGATAATGCTTGGGATATATTTTCACCTCCAGGAACGGTCGTAAATTCTTACACTGAAGGAGTTGTTCGTAAAATTAGAGATACGGGTAAAAACTCAGGTAAAATATTTGGTACTCAAGTATCAATCAAAGGGTCAGGGGAATTTCCTGACATTTTTTACACACATTTAAAAGATGTTAAATTACAAAAAGGGGACGTTGTTAAAGTTGGTGACTATATTGGGGCAATTTCGGAATGGTTAGACCATCCAGATATTACTCACGTACATATAGGATTACCAAGAGGATATCATTTAAAAGACCTTTTAGTTAATTCCGACAAAATATTTACAGGTTCAAAAGAGAGTACTCAAACACCATCAAAAGAAACAGGGGAAACATTTTTATCGGATTTAGATACAATCTCAAAATCAGGAAAAGAATTTGTGAACTTAAAAAAACCAAACTCAAAAATTCCTTATGATAAGGATGTTGAAAAGATACAAACCGCATTACAGTTTTTAGGTTATTCACTACCTAAATGGGGTGTTGATGGTTTATTTGGACCTGAAACTGAAATGGCGGTTAGGTCATTCGAATCCGATAATGGTATGACTTCCGATGGTAAATTATCTGAAGAAGATTTAACAAAATTGTTTGAGTTATTAACCGAAAAAGGATTTAAAGATACCGATTTAAGTAAAATTCAAACTACCTCAGATTTCGATAAAATTAATGTTGGTAACGATAATGATTTTTACACCGAAATTTTAACGGGGGTTGGAGCTCCAATTACTGACGAAAATTTAAAATTCTTTTACGCTTGGAGAAAAGCTGAAGGGGCCAAAGCAACAAATAATCCATTTAATACAACATTTAAATTAAGTAAAGATTCAGGAATGTCAGATTACAATAAAGTAGGGGTTAAAAATTATTCGACACCTAATTATGGTATTGAGGCGACCGTTAAAACATTATTGTTACCGTATTATACATGTATAACTAATGGGTTAAAAAATGATATTGGTTCAGACAAATTAAGTAAATGTGAGTCATTAAAAACTTGGGGTACAGGAGATTTAGTCGCTAAAGTTTTATCAAAAGATGACGTAACACCGCCTAAAATATATGCGTAACCTTATTTTTAAAACTAATGACGTACGAATTGTGTTAATCGATATATTTATATATAAAATAATTTAAAAAAAAAACATCAAAATGGGAAATTTAAAACCGATTGGTAGTGAAAAACTACAAGGTATGGATAAGATTAAACGTATGATTGAGATATCAAGATATAATGAAAATATTCCTCAACCTATTAATGAAGATAAATCTAACGAATTTAAAAAAGTATTGTCTGACGGCAACACCTATAATATCGTTAAAGAAAAAAACGGATACGTAATTAAAAAAGGTATTAATGAGTCGACTCAAGAGTATCTTGACCCTATGAAAAATAGAAAATATTATTCATCATACTCTCAAGCGTTAAAAAGATTAAATTTAATTATTAAAGAAATTAATGTTTCTGAAGGTTATACTAAAAATTTATCATTATTTAATGAAAATGAAGATAATAGTCAAAGATATACTTTAAAACTACCAACTAATGAACAAGACGTTCCTGCTCCCGCACCAGCACCTGCTCCCGCACCTGTACCAGCACCTGCACCATCACCTGCTCCCTCACCTTCACCTGAAGATGATATGGGAATGGAAGACGATATGGGTATGGAAGATGATATGGGTAATGAAGAAGGACAAGAAGACGAACCTGTTACATTAAAAACTATTCAAAAATTAACAGGTAAATTGGCTCAAAAATTAAGAGCTTTTTCATCTGATGAAGAAAACAAAATGACATCTAACGATACCAAATACGTGATTAATTCTGTTTTATCGGCACTTGATTTAAATTCCTTAGAAGAAGAGGATAAAGAAGAAATTATGTCTAAATTTGATGGTGAAGAAGGAATGGGTGAAGAAGGAATGGGTGAAGAAGGAATGGGTGAAGAAGGAATGGGTGAAGAAGGAATAGAAACCGAACCACCTGCAGAACCTGAAGGTGAAATGGGTGAAAGTATGTATGGGTCATTCGGTAATATGAGAAGAAATGACTATAAAGGTGACACCTATTATGATGAAAATGACAGAATGGCTAAAGATTCTGAAATCTACGGTGTAGGTAATGATGATGATTTTGATACTGAAGAATTTGATAGTTTTCAAAAGTTACAAGATAAATACGGAGATAAACAAAAGTGGTTTAGTAATAATGACGGAGAAAAAATGTTTAATCTCTATAAAGAAAAAACTGGTAGACCATTTAAAGTGAAAACCAAAAAATCTGAAATGGCAGAAGATTTTGATAATGATGAAGACGATAAAAAACTTGTTCAAGGTTTATTTGATATGGAAGAACAACATGATATTGATGACGATGTTAAGGAATACCCAAGACACAGACCAAGAGGACCTAGAAAAATTAACGACCATAGAATAACTGACGAACACGCAATTCACATGGAAGACATGATTGAGGGAATGTTCTCAGAATCTAAAGTTGATAACATCTTAAAAAAATATTTTAAAATTGACGAAAGAGAAAAAGTTTTAACTGAAGAAAAAAAGAAAAAACAAATAACTGAGTCAGACAAAAACAAAAAAATAGTTCAGAGAATTAAAAGTTTATCTGAAAGTGTTTCACAAGAAATTTCATCAACTAAAATTATTACAAAATATCCAAAAGCAAAACTTTTAGGTAAGAATAAAAATAGTAACTTAGTATTTGAATATAATAATAAAACACTTAGAGTTACACCTAAAGGTAGTATTCTATGAGTTATTTAATTTATGTAAACGAATTAGGACCAAACTATAAAGGAGATAATATTTACGAATTTATTTTCTCTATAGGTTTGGAAAGTATTTGGGGAGATTCTTGGGAATCTAAACCATCTAACGGATACCCATCACCACCTGATTTGGAACACATAAATAAAGTTGGGGTTTTGAAAAACGATGAGATAACTTTATCGGTGATACAAAATTCTGATTATTTTTCAATGATAGACGCAATTGATGGAGTTATTGCCTTATCTTGGGAGAACGAAACCGAAAGTACTAATTTTGAGGTAAACAAAAGATTAGTGTTTAGATTCGGAGAAACTGAAGAATCGGTTAAAAATAAATTGTATGAAAGGGACATAGTTCTTGAATTCGAAAAAAAAGTAGTTTATGAAAACTAATAATAGAAAAATACTTCAATTAATTAACCACGGATTTAGTGGTTCACTTCTTTCTGATTTGAATGAAGGACAAATAAACTCTTTATACAAAAGACTTGTTGAGTCTATTACGACTAAAGACCCTAAAAAAGCCTTAGAGATTAATAAAATGGACCCTAACGCAAATGTTCAACTTACAACTGAAACTGAAGTAGATAAAGACGATGAAAATAAAGGCGAAGTAAGTCAATCCCCTGTACAAGTCCAAGGACCTGATGGAATGGGTGATGATTCTGATAAAGAACTCCAAGAAAAATTCGAATCAAAAAAACAACAAAAGTATTTCTTTGCAAAATGTGGTGACGGTGAAACCAAAGAACAAAAAAAATGGTGTAAAATGGCCGAAGAATTTGCTGAGAAAACAAATTTTAAAAAAACACCTGAAAAGAAAAAAGAAACTAAGGAAGGTTATATGGATATGGTTGGTAAAGGATGGAATAAAAAAATGGAACTTGAAATACCCAAGATTAAACCAAGTGTTAGTATGGGTGAAAGTGAACTTGAGAAAAGAATCATGAAATTAGTCGAAAAACACATTACACCTAAAATGTCTAAGAAAGATTTTTTATCTTTAGTGTCTGAACAAGGAACTAAGGAAAAAGAAAGAACTAAGGAAAAGGAAAAAGAAAAAACTAAGGAAAACCCTGGTACACCTTATAAACCAAAAGAAGGTCCTGCAAAGGCTCCAAAGGCACACAAACATGAAGTTGACGAACAAGATGTCGCCCCTTCAAAACCAAAAACCAAAGAACCAATAACGAAACCAACAACTAAACCTGGAACACCTTATAGTCCTAAACCAGGTCCTGCTAAGGCACCTAAGGCGTCTAAAGGAAAATTACCAAGTTGGTTATCATTTAAATCAATAGGAATTAAATTAAAATAATATGGGCCTGAATTTAAAAATGGAAAAAATACTAAGAACCAAAAGACAGTTAGAGAGAAAATCTTTATCTGAAGGTTTAACAAATAGAGAACGTTCTCTTTTAACTGAAATTAAATCAAGTTTAAAAGAGGCACCGATTGATTACGAAGGACCTGAAAGAATGGAACCTGGAATCGAAAGAAAAATTACGTCAAAAGAAACCCCTTATCACGAACATCCTGCGATGCCAGGAGGTGATAAAGACTTTATTGAAGTTGTTTCATCAAAACGATTTAAAGACTCTGTGGACAAGGTTAGACGTTATTTAGGTGACACGGCACCATTACAAGGTAGAAATCCTTTAATGAACCTTATGGGTATGGCTATGGGAGGTTTACGAGAAATCTCAAGAATTGAAAGTCAAAACAAAGAGTATCTTGAAAATTTAGCAATTGATTTGGTTAAGAAAGAATTAGGGATTCCTAAAGGAGCTTTACAGTTTGACGCCAAATTAGTTCATGGTGGTATGAGTGCAGCTGAAGGTATGAGAACAGAGCCTCAAGAACCTGAAGAAGAAGAAGTTGAAGACGCATTTAAAGAGGCGGAAGAACACACTGAAGATTTGTTAAACTTCGCAGATGCGTTCGAACAATTCAATTTAGAAAAAGCAAAAAGAAGATTTATTAACTCATTAATACAAGGGGCGGCATTTAAAGGTGGTCATATGTATGTTTTAGTTGGTGAAGAATTAAATAGATTAGACCCACAATTGTTAAACCTTTACGGTGTAACACAATCATTAATGGAACATATGTATTGGATATATCCTGATATGGAAGGAATGGCTGGTGGCGGCGGTGGACAAATGGGACAAAGTGAGGTTGATGAAGAAACTGACCCACCAACAGTTAAAGCAAGAGCCGCAACATTCCCATTACTTATTCACGAATTAGTAAAAGGTGTTTATGAGGTATTTGGTACACATGGTTTACCTGATGACCCAAAACAACAAGAATTGGTTATGAATGCTGAAGACACATTACCTGCCGAGATTTGGGATTCAAGATTAGGTCCTGTATTTTGGGAAAAATTTGTTGCAACATATCCATCGGAATTATTCGAAGACGATATGAAACATATCCAACATTATCTTTTCATGAGATTTTCTAAATTGGAGGCTAAAGAATTTTTTAGAGTTGCAAAATTGATTTTAAATGGTGACCCACAAGGAACTCAATTTATCCAAAGAATGGTTGACGAAATTGTTAAGGATTTAAAGAAACAAGATTACGAAGATAGTATGTCTAATGACGATGATGACGATGATGACATTGATTTATCTTCTTTAGGTTTCTAAAATAAAGATTAAATTTATATAAGCCCTCATTTATTAATTTAAATGGGGGTTTTGATATTTATATAAAAATAGTTTTATGACTTTAACAAAAGAACAGTTATTAATGGAGTATGTAAAATGTATGAGGGACACACCTTATGCGTTAAGAACATACTTACAAACCTACGATAACACAGTATCAAAATATGTCCCATTAGAATTATTCCCTGACCAAATTTCTTTGTTAGAGGATTATGAGAACTATAATGAAAATATTGCATTAAAATACCGTCAGGCGGGGGTTACAACAGTAACCGCAGGATGGGCATCAAAAAAATTAGTTTTTGCTAAAAAAGAAAAACCTGAGAAAATTCTAATTATTGCAAATAAGTTGGATACCTCACTTGAGATGGCAAATAAAATTAAAGCATTTGTTAACCAATGGCCATCATGGACTAATGCTGGGTTCTCAGTTGATAAAAATTCTCAAAAACATTATAAACTAACTAACGGATGTGAAGTTAAAGCGGTGGCAACCTCAAAGGATGCTTTACGTGGTTTTACACCAACAATATTAATATTTGATGAGGCGGCCTTTATTGAGGCCGACAGTGATTTTTGGTCCGCTTGTATGGCGTCTTTATCTACAGGGGGTAAAGTAATTGTTGTTTCAACACCGAATGGTTATGACGCAATCTATTACGAAATATATGACCAAGCATTAAGAAATATGAACGATTTTAAAATCACTGAAATGTTTTGGTATAGAGACCCAAGATATACTAAAGATTTATATCTTGTTAAGACAGATAATGTTATTCATTATTTATTAAACAAAGAAGAATACGATAAAGATAATATTATAAGTTGGGGAGATGTTTTATTTGAGGATAGAGATTATACAAAACTTAGAGAAATTATGGACGATGGTTATAAACCTTGTTCTTCTTGGTTTGAGGGGATGGTTAAAAAACTTAAATACGATAAAAGAAAAGTGTCACAAGAGTTGGAGTGTAATTTTTTGGGGTCAGGTGATAACGTATTTGATTCGGTATTATTAGAAAAGATTCGTGAAAATATGATAACTGAACCCCAAACAAAAATGATGGGAAATGCTTTATGGATATGGAAAGAACCTGTTATTGGTCACAAGTATGTTATGGGTGTCGATGTCAGTCGCGGGGACAGTGAGGATTTTAGTTCATTCCAAATAATTGATTTTGATACAAGAGAACAAGTTGCAGAATATGTCGGTAAATTACCTCCTGACACTATGGCCGAGATTTCTTACAAGTGGGCTAATATGTATTCTTGTTTTGTTGTGATAGATATTACAGGTGGAATGGGAGTTTCAACCGCAAGAAAAATGCAGGAAATGGGTTACAAGAATCTTTATGTTGACGGTGTTGATAGTGCAAACAAATGGAAATACGACCCTAAAGCGTTAGAAAAAATTCCTGGAATAAATTTTAATAATAAGAGAGTTCAAATCATTGCATCTTTTGAAGAGGTTATGAGACATGATTTTAAAATCTATAGTGCAAGACTCTATAATGAAATGAATACGTTTATTTATATCAGTGGTAGACCTGACCATCAAAAAGGTCACCATGATGATTTAATTATGTCTGTTGCTATGGCGACATATGTTGCCGAATCATCTTTTAGTAATTTAACTAAAGTAACTGAACATACTAAAGCAATGTTAGACTCTTGGTCGGTTAATAATAACCAATCGGCTAGTAAACAAATTGAATTCAATCCTGTAATACCTTATGGTGGAGACAGAATTAACCAATTCCCAAACACTAATGTTGGTCGTGAGGAATATGCAAAATACGGTTGGTTATTTGGTGGTCGTTAATATTTATAATAAAACAAAACAATGGGATTGGTAGGAAGAAAAAAATCAGGTAGAAAACTCAATGGAAGTAAATTGAATGTTCCTGGTCAAGGCATAAGTTCAGTAAAACCTGGTGGAGATAACAAAATTAATCGACAGGGAGGTTCTGACAACAACGCAAATAATAATATCAAAAACAAAGGGAATTCATAACTATTTAGTTATCCCTAATAAGAATTAAATTTAGAATATGGAAAATAATAATAACGGTAATTTAACAGTATGGCAGAGGTTATCTCACGCATTTGGGCCTAACGCCTTGTTAAACCAAGATTACCCAACATATAAGTTCGATAGAAAAGACTTATTAAAGACTACTTCTAAACAAGAATACGATAAAGAATTATTACAAGCTCAACAAACTTATTATTTATCCAATCAATGGACAAAGATTGAAAGTAACATGTATACCCAATCGGTTTATTATGAACCAACAAGATTGGCGTCGTTTTACGATTATGAATCTATGGAATATACTCCTGAAATTTCTGCGGCATTAGACATTTATGGTGAAGAATCGACAACGGTTGATGAGAACGGATATATGTTACAAATCTATTCCGAATCAAAAAGAATCAAATCAATATTAGCCGATTTGTTTAATAATGTTATGGATATTAATACAAACTTACCTATGTGGGTAAGAAATACTTGCAAATATGGCGATAACTTCGTCTACCTAAAATTAGATTCGGATAAAGGTATTGTTGGTTGTATGCAACTTCCAAATATTGAGATAGAACGTTTGGAAAGAGGTATGCCAGCTCAAGCAGCAAAACAAAACATTGATGAACCTATTGAAAACAAAGGTTTAAGATTTAATTGGAAAGCCAAAGCGATGGAATTTAATTCATGGGAGATTGCTCACTTTAGATTATTGGGTGACGATAGAAAACTTCCCTACGGTACTTCAATGTTAGAAAAGGCAAGACGTATTTGGAAACAATTATTGTTATCTGAAGATGCGATGTTAATTTATAGAACATCAAGAGCGCCTGAAAGAAGAGTATTCAAAGTATTTGTTGGTAACATGGACGATAAAGACGTTGAGGCATATGTACAACGTGTCGCAAACAAATTTAAAAGAGACCAAGTTGTTGATAAAAATACAGGAAATGTTGATTTACGATTCAACCAAATGGCGGTTGACCAAGATTACTTTATTCCTGTAAGAGATGCCGCGGCACCAAACCCAATCGATACTTTACCAGGAGCTCAGAACTTATCGGAAATTGCCGATATTGAGTATATCCAAAAGAAACTATTAACCGCATTACGTGTTCCTAAAGCCTTTTTAGGTTTTGAGGAAATTGTTGGTGATGGTAAAAACTTATCATTAATGGATATTCGTTTCGCAAGAACTATTAATAGAATACAAAAATGTATGATTGCTGAAATGAATAAAATCGCAATCATTCACTTATTCCTATTAGGGTTTGAGGACGAGTTATCAAACTTTACATTAGGTTTAACTAACCCATCATCTCAAGCAGATTTATTAAAAGTTGATTTGTGGAAAGAAAAGATTTTACTTTACAAAGATGCGGTGACCGCTATCGAAGGTATTGCACCTGTGTCAGTATCATGGGCCAAAAAACATGTATTAGGATTCTCTGATGAAGAAATTAAACTTGATTTACAACAACAACGTATTGAGAAAGCGGTTGGTGCCGAGTTAACAAACACCGCAACAATCATCACTCATTCAGGTATCTTTGACAATGTTGATAAATTATATGGTAACAAATCAGGCTCAACTGCAAACGCGGGAGGAGCTCCACCACCACCTCCTGGAGGTGACGAAGGAGGAGGGTCAATGCCACCGCCACCACCACCCTCAGGACCTGAACCAGGTGGAGACGCGGGAGTAACTCCTGAATCATTTAAAAGAGATAACTTAAAAATTCTGTTAGAATCAAACTCATTAACGGACGAAGACTCGTATATTGATTTATCCAAAGGAAAAAATTCTTTAGGAGAAATGGAGGCTCAACTGAGTAAACTTCTAAAAGATTGATATTTATAATAAAAAAACGAAAATGATTAAGTTTGGTATATTAAAATCTAAGATAGAAAAAGTTTTATTAGAATCATATTCTAACGATACTTTTAAAGATGAATTAAAGAATTTTAAAAAATTGGTATTGGAAAATAAGAATATCAGTAAGATATTTTATCTATACGATGAATTAAGTTCTAAGAAGGGGTTAAACGAAAATACAGTTAATGATTATATTCATGAATGTATCACTATGTATGAAAATACCATTAACAAAATTAAATCTTCTGAGTTAAATAATCTAAAGACTTGGGTTGGTAATGTTAAATCAGAAAACCTATACGAAACCGTTGACGGATTATTTTCAACTGACGTATTAACTATTGAGTCTAAAATCAAAAGTAAAAAATTAATCAAAGAATCTTTAATGGTTGTAAAACCGATTAGTAAGGAAATTATAAAATTACCACTATCCACAATGGTGAGTGTCGCTAATAAAACAATTTCAAGTTATATTGACGGATTAAACGAATCCGAAAAGAAAGATTTAATGAAATTTTTATCTACAGATGATTCAGTCTTAAAAGAAAATTTTGAGACAATTAAAGGAGAGGTAATTGTAAAACTAAAAACCCTACAAGAGGGTTCTGATATTGGCACATTAAATACAATTACCGAAACAATTGAAAAAGTTGAATCAGAAAAGTATGACAAACTATCTTATTTTAAATTAAAGAATCTTAAAGAAACTCTTTAATCTTTGTTAGATTTAAACTTTTGTTGAACGTATTTCGCTTTCTTCATCATCTCTCTATTTCTCACAGAATCTTTAACGAATGTTTTACGATTATTTAGTTCAGACATTTGTCTTGTTTTAATGACCTTACTTTTGTACATTTTTAGGGCTCTTTCGATATTACCCTTTTCCACTTTGATTATTAGCATATAATTACAAATATCTTACCATTTTAATTTATTTTGACTATTGGAACAAATATACCTATTTTTTTGGAAAATAAACTATAAAAATATGGAAATTAATGAAAAAGGGGAAAACCTCGCAAATCCAAGGATTCAAGTCTACTAAAGTCGTATATGGCACAGTAGACTCAATAAACTTTAAATCACTTTATTTAAATCTTCAAACATGGGTAGAACCAATAAAAGACACAGAGAATTGGAACAGGGTTGTTTTAAATCTAAGTCGGGAAATAAGACACATTGTACATAATAGTATTGATAGACTCTTATTTGATGACAACTTCATTGTTGATTTAGATTTACGGTCAAGTGGATTGTCTACAGGAAAAAAATCATTCTTAAATTTAGAAATTAACATTTACCTAAAAGAACAAGAAACAGACTTCAAATCAATTAGATTACGAGATTCTCTGAAAAAAATGACAAAAGACATTCTACAACAAAGTTTTAATGAGCACGAATACTTTAAGTTTTACCCAACTAAAAATGGGAAAAGAAAAGAATTGGTGACACAAATAGATAATCTTTAATATTTATAATTAAAATTAAAGATGAATCTAAAAATTATAAAACCTGGCGAGTCAGGAAAAGGAATTCTTGTGGAATTCGACGCTGGATATATTTCACCAAAAAACGAAAAAAACTCTTTCATATTAGAATCAACAAATATGTTGGACCATTCTAAACCATTTGAGTTTTATGCGGTTTTACAAAAATATAATACCCCCAATAGAAACGGTAGAATATATCCTGAACGTATCCTTAAAAGAGAGGCGGACAATTATAAAAAACTAATTCAAAAGGGAACCTCTTTATCCGAGTTAAATCATCCCGAATCTTCCCTAATTGATTTAGACCGAGTGTCTCATTTAATTACGGATGTTTGGTGGGAAGGAGATACATTGATGGGTAAATTAAAATTATTGACAAGCCCAGGATTCCACGAAAGAGGAATTGTATCGACTAAAGGAGATATGGCAGCAAACTATTTAAGACAAGGTGTGACCCTTGGTATCTCATCAAGAGGTGTTGGGTCTTTAAAAAAGATGGGTGAACAGAATGAAGTACAAGACGATTTTGAATTAATCTGTTTTGACTTAGTTTCTTCTCCATCAACACCAGGAGCGTATCTTTTCTTAAATAAAGAAGATAAAGGTAATTTTGAAGAGAACATTGAAGAAGAAAAAAGAATGTCTGTAGAAAGACATGTTGGAGAATCAGGAAACAAATCGCTTGACTTAATGAAGAAATTGAACGATTATTTAGGAAACAGATAAAAAAATTATTAAACATGGAACAAGGAGAAATTTATTTCGTAGCAAAAATTACAACCGATTCAGTTGATTCAGAATCAGGTAAAGTAAAAAAAGTAAAAGAAGAAAAATTAGTAAAAGGATTCACCCCAACTGATGTTGAGGCGAAAATAACTAAGATTTTTGAGTCGTATACCCAAGATTGGAGAATTACGGCAATTGTTGAAAGTAAAATTAATGAAGTAATAGAGTAAATTAAATTTCAATAATAAATTAAAAGGAGACCCAAAAGGTCTCCTTTTTTATTTTTTGTCAAATGGGAGATATTTATTAAGTAATAAATAAACCGATTGGAATTAGGTTAAGTTAAACTTTTTTCACAATTGGTAATATTTATATATAAAAATATAAAACTCACAATGGCAAAAGAAAAATCATTAGTAGAAGATGCAATCATTCAAATGAAAAATTTGGAAGAAGCGGTTGCCGAAAACGCAAAAGGAATACTTGCTTCAACAATGTCGCAAGAAATCAAAGAATTGGTAAAAGAATCTCTATTTGAACAAGAATCAGATGACGAGGTTGAAGACGATGCAAATATGGACATGGGTAACATGGATATGGATGCTGATAACCAAGATACAGACGTTGAAGACGATGACATGGAAGATGACATGGAAGATGACCTTATGGGTGATGACGACATGGCAGATGATGACATGGCAGATGATGACATGGCAGAACCTATCGACTTAACTAACAAATCAGACGAAGAAGTTCTTCGTGTATTCCAATTGATGGGACCTGATGATAATATCGTAGTAACGAAAGACGCTGGCGGTAATATTAATCTTAAGGACAATCAAGCAAACAAAGAATATATGATTGTTGGTGAAGGAGTGGAAGACATGTATGACGATGAAGATGAAGATGAAGATGAGTATTACGAATCTGATTCTAATATTGACGACATCGTTGAAAAAGTTTTTAACGAGGACGACTCTGAAGAATTCATGGAAGAAGACATGGAAGATGACCTTATGGAAGATGATGACATGGAAGGTGATATGGAAGATGACATGGAAGGTGAATCTGAAGTTGTTTACGAAATCGAATTTGATGAAGACGAAGACGAAGAATACATGGAAAACAACATGTACGAATCTAAATCAGGTAAGAAAACTATCAAACCAAAAGGAGTCGGAATGGGAAAACCTAACGTAAAAGTTTACTCTAAAAATCCAAATCAAGGAACTGGTTTCAAAACAAAAATGAAACAAGGTCCTAAATCGATTGGAACGGGTAAAGCAAAATTTGAATACAAAAAAGGTGAAAACTCTAATGTTGGTACTAACAAAGTTGTTGGTAAAATCAAAAAAGCAGAAACCAAAGAAGGTGTACGTACATTAGGTGTAGGTAGTATTGCGGGTAGAAAAGGTGGTTTACCAAAACCAAGAGCTCACTCAGCATTTAACACGGCACTTAAAGAAAACGACACAAGAGAAGTACAAGTTCTTAGAGAAAAGAATGAAGAATACAGAAAGGCATTAAACATCTTCAGAAATAAATTGACTGAGGTTGCAGTATTCAATTCAAACTTAGCATACGCTACACGTTTGTTTACTGAACACTCAACATCAAAACAAGAAAAAATCAATATTTTAAGAAGATTTGATGGTGTAGAATCAATCAAAGAATCTAAAGGATTGTACAAAACAATTAAAGACGAACTTTCACCTACAACAAGTCAGTCAATGAATGAATCATTTGAGCGTAAAATTGAAAACGCACCAACGACAGGTTCAGCGATTAACTTAATTGAGAACAAAACTTATGAAAATCCTCAATTCCTTAGAATGAAAGACTTAATGTCTAAAA